>Ga0206118_100054_pt1 | contig 201500 bp, 171 predicted proteins | sample 3A20Ametagenome_FD_177999 | JGI IMG/M metagenome (GOLD analysis project Ga0206118, IMG submission 177999) | Enriched microbial communities from leaf-cutter ant dump, University of Wisconsin, Madison, United States - 3A20A | ecosystem: Environmental > Terrestrial > Nest > Insects nest > Nest...
ATCTATGCCGTAAGCGGTGATGCCACCAATGCGGGTTTAAGCATCCTGGCCGCCGTACCGTTTGCCGGATGGCCCGCCACCGGGACCAAGTGGGCGATGAAGGTAGTGACAGCAGCCGGAAGAAGGACTACTTTAAAATGGGTCAAGATCGGCGATGTTATAACATTTGGCGACAGGAGACAGCTGCGCAGGATGATGGGCTTGGTCAAAGGCGATTCGAGGGTGGCGCATCATATCATCCCGTGGGGCAAGTCCGGCCACCCGCTCGTACAGAAGGCCTCGGCCGGAGGGACCTCTTCTTTCCATATGAATGAGGCCCTCAATGGTATTCCCCTGACCTCTGTTCAGCACAGTGGTAGCCACTCAACCTATACGAATAGGGTTACGAACAAAATGTATGAGCTATGGAATCAAATAGGAGGTACAACGGCCAGTCCTGAACAGGCCCAAGGAGCGATAATCGGTCTTACCAACCAGATAAGGGCGTGGATCGTAGCGCATCCTAATACGAATATTGACAATATTGTTTTATAAATTTGTGACAATAACCCTGTAATTTGTGATAATTAGAACTAAAATATTACAGATTACAGGGTTTGTTGAAATTTAATAATAAAAACACATGAAGTACTACAGGCTTTTTAGAAGTATCGACCCTAAAGTTAATGGTCGGGACCCCCAAATATCGGAATTGATAACATCGACGTCAATGCTTAGTCCTAATTTTGCCGGAAACCTTAGTTACAATAGAGCGACATCTGCAACTGACATCCCTAAAGGTATCCTTCATAGCAAGGCTAAGCTTACTGATTTATTGACGGCGGATATCATGGGTGTAGAGTATTACATATCCGGCAGGCTCAAACGTATCTTAGAATCAGGTGAATGTGATGGTGTGGAGTTTCTACCTACCAATATAATCGCTAAAGACAAGGAACTGGATGACTATTGGGTACTCAATCCTTATCAGACTAATTACCCCTTCTTGGATGTAGAGCAAACAGCGTTTGCGCATATGGACTTTATGCAGGATATCGTGCGCAGGGAAGTGGCTTTTAAAACCGTGGAGGAGTTTTTTAAAGCTTGGGAAGAAAACAAAAAGAAAGATCAGGCTCTCGGCACTCAATTTGACAAATGTGAACCCTTGTATATCCGTACCATTGCTATTCGGCATAATAGCAATATCGACTTTTTCTCCCTGAGACCTATTCGCCCCGGCTGGAACGGATATTTCGTATCCGAAAATATGAAAGAAAAGATAGAAGCGGCAGAATGTACCGGCATGGTATTCAGGGAGCTCAATGGCCCGTTGTTCGATTAGTAGCATCGGGGTATTTCCAACCCGCCCGGAACAAAGCGATCAATTATTTATTCACCAAGCTAAAAATATCAGACATGAGTCAACCAAACCCGGAAATATGGGATTGGGAGAAGCACATCTTGCAAAAGTCCGGGGTTCATTTAATACCATGAAAATCACGCCGGAACATCTTTACAGAGCTTAATAAAAATTATCCTTAACAATACATCTTATGATCTATGAAAAATAAAGTAATCAAGCTGATCAATCAAAGCGATCTCGAAAGCAAGAAGCTTATTAAGTCATTATTACTTCCCGGCATCGGGTTTAAGCTGACCGAACGGAAAACACACTTATCCGGGATAGGTGGATATCCACCTATCCCGGATAGTCAATGGCCTGTTTTTAATGGTGAGCCCTTGACATTCTTAGGACAGATATCCCTGAAGGAGATCGCCTCCCTCAATGACCTCTTACCGCGAAGTGGTATGTTGTGCTTTTTTATATATACCGGAGATAAGGAGCGCTTTCCTGGAAGAAAAGGTGAGTTCAAGGTCCTGTATGTGGAAGAAAAGGATATCCTGACATCAGCATCAGGACGGGTAGCCTCTGACGATCAGTTTGATCCTGTAAAGGAATATGGCGTTTCTTTCTTCGACCACTATACTTTCCCTTCCTATCAGGACGGGATCGTTGAGAAGAACGATCTTTCGGATGATGACCTGGATATCATCAGTGATATTGAGTGGGAGGTCAGGCATTCCTTAGGTATTACCGATCATGACACCATCCACCAGGTACTGGGTCATCCGCATGCATTACAGGGTACGGTCCGCCTGCACTGGGCAGCCGCGTATTGCGGCATAGACATCGAGGACACGCTAACGGAGGAAGAGCTGGAACGGACAAGCCGGGAGGAGGATCATTTCATCCTGCTGCTCCAGCTGGATTTTGGTGATCCGGCTATAGAGATCGATGCTTTTGGTGACAGCGTGGCCTATTTTGGAATACACAAAGATGATCTGATGAACCTCAATTTTGAGAATGTGATCCTGGTCATGCAAAATACATAGAAATTGTTGGCTCCAGCCATAGGGTCGTGGGTAGTTGGGAGGCCGCGCATGCGGCCTCCCTGTTTTGATGGTCTTCGTGTTGGCAGGTTGTTCCTATGATCAGGCGCCGGCAAACTTTTCGTTTGTGATGCTATTTCTAATGATGCAAATTAGAAATTTGCGGACACAACGACGTAGGCGAAGCCGACGCCGAACCGGGGGGCTACAGTCGCAGCCTTCTTACCAGGCCGGTGGGATACAGCACTTCAGGAAGATGTAATGGTATTGTCACACGGCACAAAACGACACCGGCAATGAATAGAGATTGGATAGAAGTAATGATGAAGAACAAAAGACTGAAGCTGAACACTACTCAGATTCTGACTCATTACGGGATCGTCCTGTTCTTATTGTTTATCGTTTCCTTCACGGTATGGAGCCTGGTCGAGATGTATGTGACAGACACCTATACCGGTGTTCGGACGGCAAACGAGCTGATCAGCACATTATCGGTGTTTCTACTGCTTGTTATATTGTCTGCTTTTGTTCAGCATAGACGACTAAAGTTCAAAGAAATAAATGTGACATTTACAGAGGAACAATTTCAGGAAGCCGTTGAACGGACGGCTAATGAACTGGAATGGCGTATTGACAGGGACAATGAGACTTTTTTCAGAGCATACAGGCCCTGGAATTGGACGGGAAGCTGGGGAGAAATGATAACGATCATAAAGGGCAAAAACCGCTTTTTAATAAACAGCATCTGCAACCCTGACAGTATAAGCTCTTTGGCTTCCTATGGGTGGAACAGAAAAAATGTTCAGACATTCCTGAAAAACATGAATGACGTTTTAAACAATAAACCGGCAGAGGTCAAAATTGTAAGAGCGAATAACGAGTGGAGCATAAAAGGAATTATAACCCGGCTTCTGGCATATCCGTTTTGCTTTTTCCTGATTGTATCAGGGATCTATATGGTGTTTCAACCTTTGACAATTGGAACGATTATCGCAGGGCTGGGCGCCATAGCGGTTGCAAGCACTTACCTCTATGCTGATATAAAAATATTGATAACAAAAAATGACAACCAAAAAAGCCCGGGCCACTAAGATCGGCTTTGGCAAGCGGATCTGTTATCCCTGCGTAAGCTTAAGCAATGGCTTCGGGGCTTTATTTTACAAACGACAAAAAAGAGAAAAATGAACCTGTTGAACGAATGGCTCCGGTCGGAGCCAAAGCTGTCGGAGATACTGAGCGGCATCGATAAGGAGGGCCTCCCGGCCAAAGAAGCGGCGCTGCTGGCCTGCGACCGGGTATGCGAGACATACAGGATAGCAAAATACCCGGAGGACATCAGCGATGAATATGAGGCCGAAGCGGCCCGGAGACATGTGGACGCGCGGTCGGTATTCGAGGAGCTGGCCATCATCAACCATATGTCGGAAGCGGATGAAGACCCCAGGGGGCTGATGCTATCGGCGCTGCACAATGTGTATCACTATTCACCCATCGAGCTGGCCGATGTATGTATGGAATACCTGTACAGCCATAAGCTGCCTGTGCCGGAGCGCCAGCATGTGTATTTCTTCGGTGACATGAGCGATGCGTCGATCCGCTTTGAGGTGGAGACCGAAGCCTGGCCGGACTCCGGAGCACGGATGATGAAGATCGTGCTGCTGTAGCGGTACGCCGCAATACAATAAAAAGAAGCTCAGATAGCCTGGATAGCCAAAATCATATAACCTTATAATACAAACAGATTATTATGAAGCAGTTTTTTACAAATTTTCAATGCATAGGCTTACTGTTGATCCTGGCCGGCCAGCTGCCCGGTCAGTCGGCCCGGATCAGCTACCGTGCGCGCATGGTATATAACCCGGCGGCCTTGGTGGTCAGGACACCCATGATGCAGAAAAGCACGTTGCGGGAAGCCAGTGACAGCAAGATCGTGGAGCATCCTGCGCAGGCAGGGCAGCCGCGAGGTGATAAGACCTTCGACCGTGTAAAGATGGAACAGCAGATAAAGTCACTGGCCACTGACTATGCGTACGAGTTTACAGCCTACCTGGACGGCCCCCGGGTCGTAAAGGAAGAGAAGGACAGGTCAGGACGCAGAAGCGTGACCGGGATCGATACGACCGGGACTGATACGCTGCGGCTGAAGGCTATGGAATACACCTATGATGTCAGGATGACGGATGATACGGCAACCATCCTGGGCTATATGTGTCACAGGATAGAGATCAGCGAGACGATCTACATCAGGGCTTCAGGCAGGCAGGAGACGGAGCATCATGAGGTATGGGCGACGGATGAGATCAGGCCAGCACTGCCGTTGTATGCCATGCTGGGCTTTTATGAGAAGATCCTGCCCCGGTATACACCGCTCAGGATGGCGGACTCCATGACCCTGATAGAGGCATATGATGCCGGGGATTGAGCCCGGTCCGGTCTGCTGGTCGAGATCCGGCAGAAGTCCCTCTCTGTGGAAGATCAGGGTTGGCTGGAGGCAGGATGTAAGCTGTTTGTGAGGGTTGAGTGAGCCGGCCGGAACAATGCCTGATATAATAACAGGATAGACCGGAAACATAAGATTCGGGTCTGAAGCCGGATAAAAAGACAGACCGGAGTAGTCCCTCCGGCTAAAGAAATTGTTGGCTCCAGCCATAGGGTCGTGGGTAGGTGGGAGGCCGCATGCGCGGCCTCCCTGTTTTGATGATCTTTACCTGATCTTAGAACCACGCCCAGGTGACTGCAAGCTTTTAGTTTGCAATGTTATTTATAATGATGCAAATTAGAAATTTGCGGACACAACGACGTAGGCGAAGCCGACGCCGAACCGGGATGCTGATAAAATATCTTACTATGGATTCAATAATTGCATTGCTTCTTGTATATTCTATGCCCGATATAGGTATTATTGAACATTTTTATTTATCTGAAAGATATTTATACCACACCATCCCGGATTATGTATATGACCCACATGATGGAAATTATAGTGGTAGCTTTTATATTGACCTGTTGGAAGATGAGGAGTATTATCTGGATAAAGACCAAAAGTCAAGAGCGTTTTCAGGCATAGTAGGAGGAGAAATGAGCATATTTAAAAACAATGCTAATTGGAAAGTGGAAAAAAAAGAAGGTACTTTTTTCATGAACTTCCCTGCAATGGTTGAAAGTTATACTTCAATTAAGAGCGGTGACATTCATTCAGAAGTATACGCTGATATTCCCCTGTTCAGGAAATACCAGGAACGGATCAATTTCTGTCGAATACCTGGTATTATTAATTCCAATGCAGGCAAGTATAATATAAGAGTATTGTATGAAGATTATTTTGGTGTTGCTTATAATCCTGAAACCGGCAGTAATGAAGAGCTTCGTATGACTGGATTCAGACTGGAAAAAATAGAGGAGGTAAAAGTTCCTGCCGACTTTTTTACCAGGCTGACAGAGCTACCTTTGGTCGATATAAAGACCATCGATCGGAGAATGTAATATAGCAGGTAAAAATTTAATTTCTCACATGTCTATGTCTATATATAGACATAGACATGCACAAAACACGTGATTAGATATAATCAGCTTAGATATGTAAGTACATATATCTGTGCAGCCATCGAAGCTGCCGCAGACAAATAATCAGGCGTCGGCAAACCTTTAGGTTGCGACATTATACACCAGTACAGATCAAAAATCTGCAAGACATGCCGAAGGCTGAGTCAATCCGCCTGAAGCCGGATAAAAAGACAGACCGGGGTAGTCCCTCCGGCTAAAGAGAATGTTGGCTCCAGCCATAGGGTCGTGGGTAGGTGGGAGGCCGCATGCGCGGCCTCCCTGTTTTGATGATCTTTACCTGATCTTAGAACCACGCCCAGGTGACTGCAAGCTTTTAGTTTGCAATGTTATTTATAATGATGCAAATTAGAAATTTGCGGACGCAACGACATAGGCACAGCCTATGCCGAGCAGTGTTTGTGGAAATATATACCTGCATAGAAATCAACAATAAGTACGGCAGCTGGGCGTAGGTTTCACCTACGTCCGGGTGACAGCAAACTTTTAGTTTGCAATGCTATATAATTTTGCAGATCAAAAATCTGCAGAGCCTTTAGCCTCTCCGGCATAACTCCGCCACTAGACCGGAAAAAAGCCTGAAATAAAACGAAGCTCTTTTGATGACATTTTGCTTCCTGCTACGATAATGTTTGTGACGGATCGATAGTTTCATAATTCAGGTTTACTCTATGACACACACAGATACATGGCACATGTCTAAGCCCGGTTTTCTGCGATACGCATTTTTGTGTATCGCCTTGTTTTTTTCTCTTGCAGGCTATACCCAATATACCAGGCTGCATGATTTCGACGGCAGCAATGGATACAATCCGGAGAGCTCACTCATCTTTGACGGCACATCGCTTTACGGTATGACAACATTTGGCGGGACACCCGGCGTCGGTACTATTTTTAAAATACAACCGGACGGTAGCGGTTATACCAAGCTGCATGATTTTGATGTTGATAACGGGCGCAATCCGCATGGCTCACTCATCTTTGACGGCACATCGCTTTACGGCATGGTAGGTCGTATATGGCCATACGCGGATCGTCTTATTGTTTTTAAAATACAACCGGACGGCAGCGGCTATACCAGGCTGCTTGATTTTACCGGAGGTGATGGGGCGAATCCGTATGGTTCGCTCATTCTTGCCGGCACGTCACTTTATGGTATGACAGGGGAGGGCGGTACAAACGGTTATGGTATTGTTTTCAAAATACAACCGGACGGCAGCGGCTATACCAAGCTACATGATTTTAACGGTAGTAATGGGGGCAATCCGTATGGTTCACTCATCTTCGACGGCACATGGCTTTACGGCATGACATACCGGGGTGGGACAAACAATTCCGGTGTTATTTTTAAAATACGACCGGATGGCAGCGGCTATACCAGGCTGCTTGATTTTGGCGGTAGCAATGGGAGCTCTCCGAGAGGTTCGCTCATCTTCGACGGCACATCGCTTTACGGCATGACATCGGGGGGCGGTACAAACGGTTATGGCGTTGTTTTCAAGATACAACCGGACGGCGACAGCTATACCAGGCTGCTTGATTTTGATGGCATTAATGGGCGTAATCCGTATGGTTCGCTCATCCTCGCCGGCACATCACTTTACGGTATGACAAGGGAGGGCGGTACAAACGGTTATGGTGTTGTTTTCAAGATACAACCGGATGGCAGCGGTTATACCAGGCTGCTTGATTTTGATGGTATTAATGGGCGGAACCCGTATGGTTCGCTCATCCTCGCCGGCACATCACTTTACGGTATGACAAAGGAGGGCGGTACAAACAATTCTGGCGTTATTTTTAAATACGATATTTCGGATCTATTGCCGTTACAATTGTTGAGCTTTACCGCCAGGGAAAACACTGATTGCACTGCAACGTTGCAATGGGCTACTGCCGGCGAGGTAAATGTATCGCATTTTGAGGTGGAAGCGAGCGAGGACGGGAAGGTGTTTGCACCGGTAGCAGTCCGGCCCTCTGTTGCTGGCGGAGCTTACTCGATACCGCTCCCGCTCAAGCACACAACCACGTATTTCAGATTGAAGGCTGTTGACCTGGACGGCTCTTACACATACAGCAAAACCATAAGCCTGCAAAGCTACTGCGGCGGCCGGCAGATATCGGTATTCCCCAACCCTGCAGGCGGCAAGGCGCACATCACAGGCGCAGAGGCCGGCAGCACCTATATACTGTACGACAATTCCGGCAACACGATCGGCAAAGGAGCTGCCGAAAGCGAAAATCACGAAATCGACATGAGCGGCATGCAGCCGGGCGTGTATTATCTGCTGATAGACGGCAAGCGGCTTAGGATGGTCAAGGAGTAAGAACCTTATTCCTGACCGCTCCTCTAAAGGAAAAGGGGATATGCAAGGCTGGAAAAGACTGCCCTTGTATGACGTCTTTTTTGTGTGCTGGGGATTTTTTAACGAAGGGATATTTTTAAGCCCATAGCATTAAAGTTTGAAATAAAACGGAGCTCATCTGATGACATTTTGCTTTCTGCTACGATAATGATTGAGAAAGGCCTCTGTATAACGGCCCGGTTCCTTCAAACAATAAAAATTCTGCACATGAAACTACTTAGACTTTTGACTATTCCGCTATTCTGCTTTTCATTCCTGCTCACTGCTCCCGGCAGTGTCATGGCAGGCGATCCGCCCGGCATAGACCAGGCTGGTATGAACCCTGCCTTTACCCTGAACGGCAAGGCCGCATTCGAAGAGAACAAAGGCCAGGTCACAGGCGCAGATGCCGGCCTCGTCAGGTACCGCCTGCGCACGGGTGATCTCACCATCTTTCTTATGGAGACAGGCATCGCCTACCAGTTTGAAAAGATCACCGTCCAGGATCCCTACCGGGGAGATGCAAAACCCGGAAGCCTGAAGAATAAAAGATCGGCAGCAGACGCTCCCGCGAAAGCAGATATAGAGACCTGCCGTATGGACCTGCAGCTGGTCGATGCCAATAAGCGGGCACAGATCATCGCCGAAGGCCGGAGCGCCGGTTTTGTCAATTATTATAATCATAATGCCCTGCAGGTGTACAGCTATGACAAGATCACCTACAAGGATATCTACCCCGGCATTGACTGGGTGGTTTTTACAACTACTGACGCTACGGCCGGTGGCCGGCAGGGCCTTAAGTATGAATTTGTCGTACACCCGGGCGCCGACCCATCAAAGATACAGCTGAAGACCAGGTGGGCCGAAAGATCGTTTGTGGATAAGGAAGGTAACCTGGTGCTTAAGAACAGGATGGGAGAGATCAGGGAAAAGACACCGGTCAGCTTTCAAAGGTCCAGGCCTGTGGGGACAGCGTTTTCGCTTAGCAATGACCTGATCCGGTTTAAGCTGGATGCTTATGACCCTGCGGAGAGGCTCATCATCGATCCGGCCCTGGGCTGGGCTACCTATTTTGGAGGGAACAGCTACGACGAATGTTTCGGTTCTGCTGTGGATGCTTCCGGCAATATATATATTTCAGGAAGAACAGAGTCTTTTGATGGCATAGCGTCGGGCGGTCACCAGACCACACATGGCGGCGGGGGACCGGACGCCTTCCTGGCAAAATTCAGTCCCGCAGGAGTGAGATTATGGGCCACTTACTACGGTGGTAGCGGAAGAGACGGAGGGACCAGGTGCTGCGTGGATGCTTCCGGCAATGTCTATTTGTGTGGATGGACCACTTCTACATCCGGTATAGCGGATAATGGTATGCAGATATTTTTTGAGGGTGTGTATGACGCTTTCCTGGTCAAATTCAATTCTTCCGGAGTCAGGCAATGGGCTACCTATCTCGGAGGCAGTGGCAATGATCAGGCATTAGCCTGTGTAAATGATCCGTCGGGGAATGTCTATTTGTGTGGAAACACCACATCAAGTTACAATATAGCTTTAGATGGCTTTAAAAATACACTTAGTGTGGGCCAGGATGCCTTCCTGGTAAAGTTTGATACCAATGGCGCCCGCCTGTGGGGTACCTACTATGGAGGCACTGATGAAGAATCGGCATATGAATGCAATACGGACGCTTCGGGCAATGTTTTCTTATTAGGCAATACGACATCGGCTTACAATATAGCTTCGGGAGGATTTCAAAACTCTTTTGGCGGCACCGTCGATGGATTTATGGTTAAATTCAATGCTTCCGGAGCCAGGCAATGGGCTACCTATCTCGGCGCCAGTGGTCAAGATTACATTAGTGATTGTACGATCGATAATTCCAATAACATCTACGTTTGTGGTCTAACAGGCTCACCTACCGGCTTTGCATCCGGGGGGCACCAGATGACATATCAGGGCGAATATGATGCTTTCCTGGCAAAATACGATCCGGACGGGACCCGCCTGTGGGCTACCTATTATGGAGGGTCAGATTATGACAGGGCTAATGCCTGCTTTACGGATGCTTCCGGTAACGTATATCTGGCCGGATACACCAATTCCACGGATAATATTGCATCCAATGGATTTCAAAATAACCTTAGGGGTGGTTCCGACGCTTTCCTGGTGCAGTTCAACCCTTCGGGCGTAAGACAATGGGCAAGCTATGCAGGGGGAAATGATTTTGACTTTGGCGATACCTCTGTGCGGGATCACCTGGGCAATATCTATATAGCCGGTGCGACAGCCTCTACCGACCTGGCGTCGGGTGGCCATCAGAACACTTACGGCGGCGGTACCTATGACGCTTTTCTAATGAAGATCGTGGCCTGTACGCCATTTGCAATCACGGCTGACCCGCTCATACAGACTGCCTGCTCCGGTAAAAGCATTGATCCTGTCACCCCGGCATCATCAGAACCAACGGCGGTCTTTAGCTGGACCCGCGACCATACAGCGGAAGCGACCGGCATCCCGGCATCGGGAAGCGGCAGCATATCAGGTACACTGACCAATACGACCGGTGCGCCTGTGACCGTCACATTTACCATCACGGCTACGACCGACGACTGCAGCAGCCTCCCCCTGACAGCCCAGGTGACGGTGTATCCTGATCTTTCAGCCGATCTGAAGGCCGATGTTACCGATCCCGCCTGCTTCGGCCGGGAAGGTGAGATCGCCCTGTCGTCCCAGAGTGGTAACGAAACCTATACCTATGCCTGGAATACAGGACAAACGACCGCTTCGGTCCAGGCCGGCGCCGGCGCCTATACCGTCACTGTTACTCCCGGCAACGGCTGCTCTTTTGTGCGTACATTTACCCTCACCCAGCCGGATGAGATCCAGGTGTCTGTCACAAATAACAACGGCACCTTATCCGCTTCCGCAACGGGCGGTACAGGTGAGCTGACCTTTGCATGGAGCACGGGAGAGACGACCCCCGCCATCACCGTCACGCAGTTGGGCGATTATACGGTCACTGTGACGGATGAGAACGGCTGCGGACAGACAGCAACCGTCACTGTAACGACACTTGCCACGGGTGGACTGTCGGTCCCGGAATGGAAGGTCTTCCCCAATCCGACCACCGGCCTTGTGAAGATCGGCACAGACAAGACTGAAAAGCAGGTTCTGATCCAGGTCGCGGACATAAGTGGCAAGACCCGCTCTATCGACGTTACCCGGGACGGAGCAACCTACCTGCTGGACATGACGGCCTTACCGCCCGGAGTGTATATCATCAGCCTGAAAAGCTCAGACCATGTATGGTCGAAGCGCGTCATTAAAATGTAATAAATGGTGCCACATGGGACATGGAAAATGTACCCCTGCAAAGCAGGTTGATGTTACTGCGGCATTATCCCCATTATCAGGTTGCCTTTTCATTAGATGATCGATAAGGGCCATGTGCCTGTGTGGTTAGAAAAGAAATGGGCTCAGACAAAAAAAGAGCCGGCAGTTGCCGGCTCTTTTCTATTATAAAGATAAATGAGTAAGTATTAGTATCTGATCACCCTGGCCAGGTATACCCGGCCACCATGGATGGTCCTAATCAGGTAGGTGCCCGATGCCAGGTCGCCCAGACTGATATGAAGCCGGGATTCATGTCCCGGAGTTGTGTATCCGGATACGACATGTCCTCTCGTATCCACGACCTGGATAAGCCCAGGACCGGTCGATGCCGGTAGCATGACGGTCACGCCATCGGTGGCAGGATTGGGGAATACGGTGAGCTGTTGTGGAGCTTCCCTGCCGGACCCCAGGATGGCGGCATTACCGACTATGACATTAAAACGGAGCCGGTCTGTGCCGTCTTTGAGCTCGATATCCTGCTCATACGGCGCTCTTCCGCCGGCGACAAACCTGATCTTGTAGCTGCCTTCAGCCAGCTGGGTAAACCGGTACTGACCGTCAGAGCTTGTCATTCGGGTCTGCACAGTCCCGTTGGGGTGCTTCAGGATGACAGCGACGCCAGCCATGGGCTCTTTGCCGTTCCGTGTTCCCAATGCTTCAATGCCACCGGTCAGGCCGTTCGGATCGGAATACACGATGCCCTCGATGCTTCCGCCGCCGGTGACCAATATACCATCCGGGTCACCGGGGCCAATATAGATCGCCTTATTACACCCGTCAACCGATGTAAAAAACAGCCAATAGCCCTGTGCCGGATCAAATCCACATAAAACGGGACCCACGGTACCGTCGGACCACAGGTAAGACCCGGGTAAGAAAGTGGTATCCACTGTAAAGCAGTATTCACCATTAATGGTATCCAGGCCTGCCTGCACATTGTAGTAGCAGCCTGACGGATCGATCGCAAATTCATACGAAGCTTCAGCAGTACATCCGTAGTGGTCGGTAAAGGTTACCGAATAGATACCTGGTGGGCTGGCTTGTATATAGGGATCGGTTGCACCGGTGCTCCATAGATACGATCCTTCACCGGAGTACGCGTTTAAAATGTAGTCCAGCGGACCTGTCTGTGTAGCCCGTATGCTGACATTACATTCCTGGCCGAATTCAATGCATCTGCTGTACTGACAACCGGTAGAATCCTGGGTATAGGTAACACAATAGCTCCCGGCACCTGCCGGCACAAGAATGGACCAGGTGGTAGCACCATTGGACCATAGATAAGTTCCGAAATCGGTTGCTGGGGATGCGGTTAGCTTGATCGTGCTTTCATCTATAAATTCGGAGCTTATCCACACGTTCCCGTTGCAGGTGTATGTGATGGTATCTATGGTGACACAGTCGCTGAAGGTGCATCCATTTGACGATACTGCTTCGAAACAGTAGGTTCCGGGTATATTTATGACCAATTGGGGGTCATTGCCCATGACCCAGGTTTCCGTTCCGATCGTCCTCGTCCAGGTAATCGCATCTATTCCATTGAAGAACCCTTCTACATAGAGTTGATAGGTCGTGTTATTGTTGTTTCTGACCTGGATGGTTCCGTTGCAATAATCCGGAGGATAATAATTATAGGATGCTGTATATCCGCATCCGGTCGGAAATGTAAAATAAGCAAAATAATAACCATGAGTAGTGAGCGGTATCTCTATACCTGTGCTGGTCACCCCGTCATGATACCATGAGACCGAATAGGGTATATCATAATCGACCACAGCTCTGAGTACAGGATTGCCTGCTGCGTCAGTAGATTCTTCTAAATGGCCGTAACAAATAGTATCACTGAAAAAAGTCCGATCCGTACTAAGCCCGGTAGCCTGTTCCGGCCCAATAGAGCTAAACGGATTTGTTTGCTTTTTTTCAAAAATAAGAGAGGTATGAGCGCCGGTTTTTATAAAGTGTGCTGACCGGGCCACCCCGGCCGTATGAATAAAAACTAATATAAAAGTCAGAGCTAAGCCGGGTAAAAAACCAGGTCTTGTCATATTTAATTCTTTTTTAAGTGATCCAATACTTAATAACAAGACATGCTTTTAAGGTATCCGCGTTGCCCGCTGCTTTAAAATAATTAAAGATGATGGCCTAAAGATCCCTGCCCGGTATAGGCTGAGCCGGCGTTGCTGCGATTCGTGATATAATTTTGCAAACCGGAGGTTTGCTGTCACACGAACGGAGGTAAAACCTCCGCTCAACTGTCCCGGTGTTATTGTGTTCGTAAATTGCCAATTTGCTCTGATACAAAAAATATAACAAACTAAAAATTTACAATCATCTGAACTTATGTTGTACTTGTGATCAGCAGAGCTTCCTGCTCATGCTTTTGTCAGCTCTATTGTTTTATACGCCACAATGCTTTAGCCAGTCCGTAAAGGAAGATCATCACGCTTGTCAAAAGTAAGATGATTCCGGTCAATACCATTGCTGCTGTGATATACGTGCGGCCCGAGTAAAGATCGCTGATGCTATAAAAGCCGGCCGGCGTGCTCCGGACAATTGACATCACAAGGAATAAAAGTCCGGTGGCAAAAAGCCCGAAATGCCAATATCCTGTCTTCAATTTTACAGGCCGTTCAACGCTTTCCAGTCCCAGGTATACCAATGATATAAGTACCGACAATACACTGGCAATAATTGCCAGGTGCAGATAACCAATGACAAGGTAGGTGGCATTAAAGGGTATGTCTATGGTCTGGCTCCGTGTCAAAATACCGGAGAAAAGAATAAGGGCCGTTGTTATAAGAAATAACGTTGCAGGTTTAAGTTTCATTTTGTTGAAATATTATGCACAAATGAGCAGAATAGATGATGTGCCGATACTATCAGGTCAACCATCCAGCTATATTTTCTCAAACCGCGTATAGGTGATCTTCCTGCCCGCGGCCAGGTGCTGCCTTTCATAGAATGTCAGCAGATGGGTCTCCGGGGTAGGCACCACATCACCGTAGAAGTCGTCCGTGGTCTCCAGGATCCTGTATTCGTCGCGTTCAGCCAGGACTTCCTGGGTAAATGCGTATAGGGTCGGATCATCGGTCTTAAGGTGCAGGATAGCTCCCCGCTTCAGGATAGGGAGATAGCGGTCGAGAAAGGGATGGGAGGTAAGCCTCCTGTTGGACTTGCTGTCCCTCAGGAACGGATCAGGGAAGGTGATCCAGATCTCCGACACTTCATCCTGCGCAAAAAAGGCTTCGATCAGCTCGATCCTGGTGCGCAGAAAGGCGACATTGCGCAGTCCTGCCTCGTGAGCCATCGTGGCTCCCTTCCAGATACGTGCGCCTTTGATATCGATACCGATATAGTTATTCCCCGGATACGCCTGTGCCAGGTGGGTCGTATACTCACCCTTGCCACAGGCCAGCTCCAGCACGATGGGATGATCATTGCCGAACACCAGGCTGCTCCAGCGGCCCCTGACGTCCATGCGCGCGCCCTCAGCATTGCTGACATGCGGATCATGGAAGTCAAAGTTCTCAAATACATTGGGAAGCTGCGCTATCTCGGCAAAGCGCTGAAGCTTATTTTTGTTAGACATGGTTACCTGCTTATGTTCGAAGCGCAAATGTAAATAAAGCTACCTGTACAGGCCCCTATTTCTCCAATATTTTGACCTCGATGCGGCGATTGTACTGGTGCTCGTCCTCCGTACAGTTGACACCGTCCTTGCAGCGATTGCGAAGCTGGCTTTCACCGCGGCCTTCGGTCTCTATCCTGGATTCATCGATACCTTTTTCCACGAGGTATTTCCTGGCCTCGAGCGCACGGTTGATCGAAAGGGTGAGATTGGCCTTGGCATCACCCCGGGCATCGGTATGCGTGATGAGATTGACCCGCATATTGGGATATTGATTGAGAAGGACGGCAAGCTCATTAAGCTCCCGCTCGGTGCCGGGCCGCATGGTCGACTCATTGAAGTCGTAATAGATGTTTTCCAACAGCAGCACGCTGCCTTTTTTGATCGCACCCTTGACGATCGACAGCTTCTGCCGGGAGAAGTTGACATTGATCTTCAGGTTGTCGGTCATCTCACTCACCGGTACCCTGACGGGATAGAACTCTATCTGCTGCCCGGTAAGCATGGCAGAGCAGCCCGGCGGCAGGCAGAAACTAAACCGGCCGAGGCTGTCGGTCATGGTCGTCATATCGGGCAGTCCGCAGCCGGTCTGCAACACCATCTCTATGCCAGGCATGACCTCGTTGTTGTCCTGGTCGAGCGCTATACCGCTCAGGGTGAGGCACGGCAGAGGCTGCAGGCGTATAGTCTTATTGACACCGCCTGTGATAGCCGTTATATAAGGAGAGAAGTCCCTGGCCATGATCTCGACAGCATAGGCTGCATCTCTCGCCAGCGAAAAGCGAAAAGTGCCGTTCCTGTCGGTCATGCCCTCCAGTACGGGGCTTCCTGCACGGTTGGAGATCACGATCCTGGCATCCTGCAGGCGTCGCATACTCACACTGTCGATCACGATCAGGCTCTGCTCGACCATAACAGGTTCGGGAGCTTTGATTGGACGCAATAGATAGATATCGTCCTGCCCCGCGCCACCGCTTCTCGAAGAAGAAAAGTAAGCCATAGCCGGGTTTTCCCCGATCACGAGGCTCATGTCATCGCCCTCGCTATTGATCGGCGCAGGGAGGATCGTTGTATTGACAACTCTCCCGTTGGCCAGTTCAGCCGTGTATATATCGAATCCTCCCTTCCCGCCCGGCCTGTTGGAGCTGAAAGCGATGAGCCCGTCGGTCAGCAGCGTGGCAAACAGCTCATTATCGCCTGTGTTGACAGTCGGACCGAGATTGACAGGAGCGGACCATAAGCCGTCGACACGCTCTATGTAATAGAGGTCATAGTTGCCATAGCCGCCCGGCATATTGGAGGAAAAGTAGAGGCGATCGCCCCCGGAGCTGATGGCTGGGTGGCAGAAAGACACCTCGCCGGCACGAAACAGCTCGGCCGGTTCCGACCATATCCCGTCTCTTTTTTCCGAGGTATAGATGCTGAGATTCATCCTTGTGTGATTCTTTGCGCCTTCGACCTGGTTATTTCTCGTAAAGAAGACCTTATCTCCCTCTTTATTGAAGACAAGCGGTCCTTCGTGAAAGCGGGAGTTGAGCGCATCAAAGGCCGACTCGCCCACGAGGCTACCGTCGCCGGCTACTGCCGCCAGGTACAGGTTGAAATAGGTGCCTGCCTTGTCCCGCTTACCGGCTGTCCTGCCGCTGCCGACGTATACGATGCTGTCGAGATATACTGCCGGTGAAAACTCCAGGTCGGACGTATTGATATTGCGTTGACCGACGAGCTCATACGACGATAGTTGGGCGTTCATTATATCTGACAGGATATCGCTGTTCTGCGTATATCCATACATACACCGGATTATCAACAATCCGATGAAAAAAAGGCGCTGCCTGATATTATTTTTTGTCCGCGTACGAAACATACATTTTTTACTTAAAAAAACCTTGGGTTCTGCACTTCGACATCGGTATCCGAAGGAAGGCTGTACCGCAGGAAGCATTCGATGCTGCCCTTGTTATACCTGCCCAGGTCTCCTATCTGGATATCATATGAAAGGCCGAGAAAGACCGGTTCTATTATCTTTAAGCCGAACAGCACATCGATCGACTCACCCAGGGCCGAGTTGATGCCGCCTGTGCGGTATGAAAGGCCGGCATTGTACCTGAGGCCGAAGTCCACCATGACATTGGCATCCAGGCTGACCGGGCTGTTGGCCGCAAATTTTACGTTGACCTGGGGTGTTATAAACAGGTCTTCGGCCGCTTCGATCGAATATCCCGACATGACATAGAAGTGTGTTACCTCTCTTGAGACGAGCAGATCGTTCTTAAAGTCAATTTTCGACCTTAAGATCCTGGGAACGGACAACCCGATATAGAACTGTTTGTCAGAATAATACAGGCCCAGGCCTACATTGGGTACTATCTTTCTCGTATTTTCCACCAGGAGCGCGTTATCGGCGGCGAGATTCTGATCGGCATGGAGCGACGGATTGTTATAGTCGACGCCGTAATAGCGCAGGCTGCCTTCCATTCCTCCGCTTATAAAGCCATTGCCCAATGGCAGGCGGTAGGCATACATGCCGCTTAGGGTCCACATCTCCGAGATACCTATCGTACTGTGTATGAGATTGGCGCCCAGACCCACACGCTGATCCAGGAAAGGGATATTGGCCGACAGAGCCTGCGTCACCGGGGCGCCTTCGAAGCCCATCCACTGGTTGCGGTACAGGGCGGAGAAGGTCGTGGATGGAAGCGCTCCGGCAAATGCGGGATTGATCGCCAACTTGTTGTACATAAACTGGCTATACTGGCGCTCCTGCTGGCCAAATGCTGCTCCGGCCAGGAGAAGGATAATGATTGTCGAAAAGATGTATCTCATGGCGCTTCCCTTATCTTTTTATAATTAAAAATCCTTTCTGAGCCGGGCTTTGGTCGCCCCTGTCAAACACAAAGTAATACGTGCCGGATGGCAGGTCCGAGCCCTTGTACTGCCCGTTCCAGTTATTGAGGTAGGGTGAGGCCTCATATACCTGGCTTCCCCATTCATTAAAGATCAGCAGCCTGCTGTTGTTTTGTCCCGGGCCATCCAGGCAGGGTATCCTGAGATTATCATTGATACCGTCGTTATTAGGTGTGATGATATTGGGCACGAGACAGTCATTTTCCTTATCGATGTCTATTACGATGTTGGCTGTGGAGCACAGCTCCGGACATCCCGCCACACAGATCCGGTAAGACAGCTTGTCGTAATCGCCGCTATTGCCGGGATGATATATGATACGCTGATCTTGCTGTATCTCTGTGGTGCCGTTAGATGGCTGGGACACGACCTCGATCGTCACCGGCGTATGCGCCAGGTCGTTGATCAGAACATCCATCACTATATCTTCACCAATGAGTGTCCTGTAGATGTCGTCGACAGCCCGGATCTCATGCGTTACCCACACGATCATGGTATCCCTGCTGTAGTCGAGACAATCGTTATAATCAAGGCTCCATACAAAGACATTCTGACCCTCCGAAAGACCGCTCACCCGTGTACCCGGAGAAGACGGATCATCGATGGTCACTCCCGCCGTCAGCGACCTCCAGTGGCCCGTAGCCGATGAAGGCGTGTTGGCCGAAAGTCTCGTTTCATTACCCTCGCATACATACCTGACCTTGCCGGTCACTGCCTGCTCTTCCGGAGGATAGTTGATGAGAACGGAAACCGGCACGCTTTTTTCCGAAGGACAGGTATTGAGTGTGGCTATGGCATAGAAGGTATTGACTCCATTGATAAACTGGCCGAAATTGGTCACATTGGCGCACAGGCCGTTGGTCGGGCCGGCTACAGGGTTAGTCAGCGCTGAGTTATAGAAGGTATAGTTGGCGCCCGGTGTTGCAGAAGCGCTTGTCACACACAGGGTAAGCACCGCTCCCTGGTTATTGACACAGATAGAGGCTACCGCATCGGCAAGCGCCGGCGCCGGCGGAGGCTGGTTGATGACCAGGGTAAATGCGTCGGAAGTCTCCGATGCACAGCCATCATTGACCAACGTGAGGAAGTAATTGCCCGCGTTGGATGCCTGCGACGGATAGATCACCCATCTCTTCTGGCTCGAAGTGATGCTACCGGGGCCGGTCCATTGGTACACATAGTCCGGAGCATTGCTGATCTCCAGCACAATGGAATCACCGAGACATACGGTGGGATCACCGATGATCACCGGACGTGCCGGAGTCCTGATCACGGTGACCGTATACGGCAGCGAAGACCTGGAACGGCAACCCGACTGCTCAAAGATCACCGAATAATCACCTGCATGGGATGCCTGAATATTGGTAATGGTCAGCACATTAGAGGTGGTCGATATGTCACCTGCAGGTGTCGACCATATATACAGGCCCGTCGATGGAAGATTGGCCACCGTAAGCGTGAGCGTATCACCCGAACAGAGCCTGTTGCTTCCCTGTATGATCGGCTGAGCCGGGGCCAGGGTGATCGATATGGTTATTCTTGCGGTATCGGATACACAGCCGTCGTCGGAAGTGGCTACAACAGCATACACACCATTGATAAATTGCGATGCAGGTATGGACGGATGCGGCTCTGTGCTGATATATCCTCCGGGGCCTCTCCACAGGAACTGGAGCTGCTCTTCCGGCAGATTGGCGGTATAGTTGAATGTGATCGCCTCATCAGGGTACTGGCAATTGTGCGCATTAGTGGTGAGGGCGTTGATCCTGGGCTTGGGATTCATATCCAGGACGACACTTCCGGTGGCAATACAACCGGCAGATGTTGTCACGGTCACAGCATAGCTGCCGGCAGCAGCCTTGACCAGCGGGTTGGAGGCCGTGGAAGTGAAGCCGTTGGGACCGGTCCACTTGAAGGTGGCGCCGGGATAAGGATTGATAGTAAGCCTTACGCTGTCGCCCTCGCACACAGGTCCGTCATAGTTGATCACGACAGCGCTTTCCTGCGTGACCTCCACATGGACCGGCGCTGACTCCAGTGAGTAACATCCGCCCGACTTTAAGGTCAGGGTCCACAGGCCGTTGTCCTCGGGCTGAGACTGGGGAATAACAAACGGATTGGACGCCGTCGTAAACAACGTTCCATCCGGCCGCTTCCATATGAATGAATCGATGCCGGCCGATATATTGGAGATCAGCCGCAATTCATTATCCGTACATACAGGTGCGTTGGAAGCAGGTGCCGGCTGTGCAGGGCGTTTCGAAACAGTGACGGTTACATTTGCCGGTTCGGAGATACAGTTATCAGCGCTCACCACGAGCGAATATACACCTGCGTTATTGAGCGTGGCGGGGCTGATCGCGGGCGGATACTGCAGACCGGAAGTAAAGCCGTTGGGGCCGGTCCAGGCATATTTATAACTGCCGGACAGAGGTGTTCCAAGCATAATGCTGCCGCCTTCGCATACCTCGATCAGCGACTGGTCGACGACAGCAACCGGGTTGTTGACGACCTTGATCTCCAGGCTGGCCGAAGGATTGCTGATACAATCATTTTCTGATACCACCACATAGAAATAGTAAGTACCCGGAGGGCGGCTCAGGCTGTACTGAGGCACAATCGTAGAATCGAGCAATACGCCGGCAGGCGCAAAGCCTTCATACCACTTGTACCGGATGCTTCCGGTATAGGGCTGGGTAAACAGAATGATACCGGTATTTTCACATATGCTCGAATCACGGGCACCGATTATCGGCGTATTGATCTCATCATTGATAAATACCTGTATGATGCCTTCTCCTCCACAGCCGTTAAAGCCGGTGACGGTAAGCTTGTAGGAACCGGAATGGCCCGCATTGGCGTGAGGGATGACGGGGTTGGCCTCATTGGACGAGAAGTTGTTAGGGCCGGTCCAGGTATAGGTATACTGATCGAACAGGTCCAGGTCAGGTATATTGGCAAATAGCCGCAGGCTGTCATTGTCGCACAGGCCGAGACTGTATCCCGGTGTAAGCAGTGCTTTGTCGATCGATACCTGCGTCCTGCAGGAGTCGATCGCTCCCGTATTGTCCACCACGTACAGCACCACTTCGGGCTGTGTCCCGATATCCGCGCAGGTAAAGGCAGAACGGCTTACATACATCGAGTCGATGCTGCAATTATCATAGCTTCCTCCGTCGATCATATCAGGAGTGAGTTCACCAGGGAAGATGCCGCTCGGGTGGATGTGCAGGGTCGCATTCTTGCATATGGCTTCGGGGGCGATCGTGTCCCGTACCTCGATACGAACGGTACACGTATCCTCATTGCCTGATACATCAGCGATGGTATAGGAAAAATAGGTTACTCCCGCTGTAAAATGGTGCCTGGGCGGTGCATATGGCGGTGCCAGCGTGGTCAGCGGTATGCCGGTAGCGCCTGTCGCAAAATAGGAAGGCGGAGTGAAGGTCGAATATTTCAGCTGCATAAACATAAAGCTCGTGCTGTCCGTCTGGCCGTCGGAAGTGATGACAACCTGACCGCAGGGATTGATACCGCTCAGGTTGTTGCCGGGCGGGATACTGAAATTGTTATTGGATACCGCCCTGAAGGTGATGGCCCCATCGGCTGCCCAGCTATTAAATTTGGCAGGAGGAATATTAAAATAGATCGTCGAGACCTTATTACAGCTGCCGGTCAGCACATGACCCGGACCGGCCTCTGTCGTGCCTAAAGGCACATCGTCCTCGCCAATGATGGTAAAGTACTCTCCCCCGCTTTCGACATCGCCTTTGAGGAAAATATTCAGCAGAACCGGCTGCGTCACATTGCCTCCCACATTGTAGAATGTATAGGTCTTGTCCTGGGCGATGTAGTTCTGCAGGTTGGGGTTGGCTGCAAATGTCAGCCAGGCCGTAGCCGTATCGGCCGGTACATTAAATACAAAATCGTTGGCCAGGCCGCAATTATCAGTCATCGACAACGGCAGCGGGATCTCCAGCAGCGTGTCGCAGGTATTGCCCTCAATGGTGATCGTAATATCACCCGGACAAACAATTTCCGGAGCTATTGTATCTCTTATTGTAACAGATTGGGTACAGCTCACGCTGTTGCCACCACAATCGGTGACCGTATATACGATCGTGTGTCCGCCTTCTTTCAGTGAAAGAACATTGGCCTCTCCGGGCACATACTGCTGCACCGCATGGGTATCCAACTTATAGGTATATGCCAGCTGGTCATTATTGTTCCAGCTTACAGGCAGTGAGATCGTGATCGTCGTATTTCCGCAGATATCGTTGACCGTATATCCTCCGTCAAGCGGCGCGGGATCATTTGGCCTTGCATAGAAAGTAACAGAGCCGTCACTGATCCAGGAATCAAACTGATCCTGTGTATAGCTAAGCTGCGTCACCGACTGGCCGCACTGTGCCTCCGACGGTTCGGTACGGCCCAGAAGCTCATTATTTTCATCATAGATATTGAAGAACTCGGCATCTCCCTCCACATCACCGTTCTCTATCCCCACAGTCAACACACCTGTGCTGAATGTTGCAAAAGCTCCTCCCGCGAACAATCCTGAAAATTGGATCTTCACATCATCGACCGGGGTAAGGCTGTTGCCGGGATTGGATGAAGTGACGGCAGCCGTAGCCGTAAATAGAGAATCGGCCGACTGGTTGGCACACTGATCCAGGACGGAAGGCGCCTCAAGTTGAAGATCAGCCGCACACTGGCCCGCCGCTGCGATGATGATCACATCGGAAGGACATGCCAACAGCTGGGGGGCAAGCGTATCGAGCACGATAAATTTCGATTTCGTCACACTGGCATTATTACACTGATCATAGAAGACAACATCGACCGACAGAGAGGTAACAGCACCTCCTCCGCAGCCGTCAGCGGCAGTAAAAACCGGTAAAACACCCGGAAAAGTAGCCGGATCATTAAGATCATAGCTTCCGGCTACGGCAACAAACGAATGAACACTGCCACAGGCATCTTCAGCATCCGCCCCGGCCAAACCCTCGACCCAATCGTTAAATGCAGCTTCGAAGTCGGTCTCATCACCGCAGTAGAATACCAGGTCTTGAGCGTTCTCAGTAATGACAGGAGGGATATCATCGATCAGGTTGACAAGAATGGTATCTTCTGCATAGTTGCCACAGGGGTCTTCCGCTGTGAGCAGCCACTTCTGAAAATTGTCCGAGCTGCACAGGCCGGGATTACCGGTATCCAGGCGCACTACCGAAATGGTAAGATCATTGGCGCAGTTGTCGCTTGCCAGGGATCGCAGGATGCCGGCTATCTGGGTGCTGTCGGTACAATTCAGTACCAGCGGTTCTGTATTTTCGATCTCAGGGGCGACCTCATCCGACACGGTTATGATCCGCGAATAGGTTTTCTCGTTGAGGCAAGCGTCCCTGACCGCAAAGTTTTGTTCGATCAAGTAATTATAATAGGCACAGTCTCCGGGATTGGCGGACTGTGTAGATGATCCTTCCTGAGAAACATTGATAAATGAGCATTGATCCGAGAAATTGATCAGGTATTCATTGATATCGTCCGTACACTGGAGGAAGAGATCCACAAAAGGCATATCAGGCTGAGGAGGCAGGGTATCGATCACCGAAATAACCTGGGTGAGGACGGTCTGGTTGCCACATTCATCCGTAGCGGTCCATGTCCTTGTGATCTGGTAGGTGTAATGTGCACAGGACAGCACACTATTGTCCTGTGTGCTCGTCTCACTGAAAACGACCTCGCCGGCCAGGCCGCAATTGTCGGTAAAAACCGGCTGAAATACAGGCAGAGGCTGGTCACAGGTGATGGTCGTATCGCCCGGAAGGACATCAGCTACAGGAGCTTCATTGTCACCAAGATTGAACCGGGCGCTGTCCCGGGAAAAGTTGCCACAATCATCCCTGGCAAAGAAATACAGGGTTATATACTGGTCACAACCATTGTCCGCGACCTGCGGATAAGGTCCCGCGCCAAACTGGCCGCTTCCGTCATTCCCTGCGTTGTCGGCCCATTCAAAATGATCCCAGGCGGCGTTGTTACAGTCTTCGATCTGTGCGCCTCCCTTTCTTTCGATCCATGCCTGGAGAGAATCCTGCACACCCTGGGCGCCGCTGCATACCAGCTGATAATCCTCGGCATTATCCTGAAAGAACGGTCCGGTAACATCATGGAGCCGGTATACAGCCTCAAAGCCGTCAGCGCTCACATTACCGCTTCCGTCGGTCAGTTGAAAATAGACGGATATCGACTGATTACAAAGGGTCGGGCTGCCCTGCAATATCGCCAGCGCTTCCGCAAGCGTTGGCGTGCCGGTCCACGCGATGCTGTCACATTCGTCACTTCCGGTGGCTCCCGCGCCGCTTATATACCAGGCCGTAAAATCAGCATCGAGGCTTCCCAGCGCACAGGAGGAAGTCGTCGTATCCGCCCCCTCCGTGATGATGACGGGAGGTGTGGTGTCGAGCACGGCAAATATAGCCTGCGTGCTTACCGACTGGCCACAGTAGTCAGAGATCTCAAAGCTGATATCCAGCGCAGCTCTTACATTATCATAGATCTCGCCGCCGATGACGACGCTCTGTGCAGGACCGTTAAGCTGCTCTTCGAGTATATCGGTCAGCTGGCTGATCGTTTTCTGGACTCCCTGGTAGAAATATTTTTTGAGCAATGCCGTCTCGCTGAGACAATTGTCGGTCACATCACTACCACCGGCATCATTGAGCCATTGGGTCAGTAAGTTCTCAGGATTATCGTCACAACTTGCAAGCATATCCAGGGCACCGGTATGGAGCACCGGCGGCTCTTCATCCACGATCACAAATGTCGCTGTCGTGCTGTCCTTATTACCACAGAAGTCACTTACGACAAAGATCACCGTGACCGGTGTATTACAGGCGCTGCCAAGTGCCGGGCTGGCAGGTATGGTCGTCCAGCCGAGGATACCACAATTGTCGGAAGCGACTGCGCCCCCTTGCGTACTGATCCATTGATGGAAAGCCGTATTGGCGTCGGAAGTCGTGCAGTTGTGGGCGATGCTCTGCGCTTCTGTCGTTATGACAGGAGGAATGTTTTCCGGAGTAAGCGTTATATTCTGAACATAGGTAGCTGTATTGCCGGACTGGTCCCTGGCGGTAAAGGTCCTTTGATAGACACCGCTGCAGGGATTGGGCGGAAAGTTGACTGATTGGGTTATCTGGATCTGGAATGCCGGGGTACAATTGTCGGTGGCGGTAATAGATACAGGCGGGAGACTGGTACCACAGGACAGGGTGATATCAGAGGGAAGGCTTGCCGGGTTGAACACGGGCGGTGTCTTATCTGCAAAATAGATGCTGAAGCTAAACTCCTCGGTGTGTCCCTGGTTGTCCATAGCCTCGTAGGTAACAATCACTGTTGTACCCCCGGGGACCAGGTTACCCTGGAAATATCCTCCGCTGATCGTTTTGAAGTTTTTGGCGATAACGACCTGCTCCGGAGGATCGACAGGTGTGCAGATAATCTTATTGTCGCCTCCCCACTGAAGAGCGCCTCTGCAATTAGCTCCTACGACAATGGTATCGGGACCGGTATATTCCCAGTTAAACCACGGCTGGGCTGATACATGGCCTGCTATCGTGACTAAAAAAAATATCTTAAGAAAGTTGAAAAACGACATAGAGTAATTTTGCTTATTAAGAACCCATTGTAAAATGACCTTTGATCCTGGCAAATCTTTCAGAGACTGCCGGCAATGCCTCGGAATATCTATCCTTCTTACCTGCCGGACGCTGCATTTGTTGTCTGACACTACAATTAAATTAAAGTGAAAAACATGCTCAGCAGGAAGTCAGGCCTTTCCTGTCAATATACCTTCGAAGGGATAAAATCAACGGCAAAAATAGTCAATCAATAAAATATATCAATGATTTTCGCAATATTTAACCACTACAAAATAAATATAGTAGTTTTCAGGGAAATCCTTTTGGGCACTGATATATGATATGGATCTTCAACCGGACATGCGCCGTTTTTATAACTTTGCTATCTTTGTTCAACTGTCAATTCGAAAATCTGTTCTCATGCATCGTTTTTTACTCTGCACCTTTTTGTTTCTGACGCTGAGCTCCCTGACCGGTCAGCAGAAGGTCCTGTTCGTGGATGACAGCGGCGATCAGTTTTCCAACAGTCAATACCTGGCTTCGGCACTCGACTCACTGGGTGTGGAGTATTATTACTATGACGCCAATGGCCTCAATCAGTCACCCCTGGCTGAAGAGATGTTGGAGTTCGATCTCGTCATATGGCATACCTCGACCTGGGGAGTGGGTCTGCATCTCTGGAATACCGATAAGACGGTCAATACGGAAGTACAGAACTATCTCCGGAACCCCAACGCCAGGTTCTGGCTTATCGGCAATGACTTCCTCTATGACCGGTACGGGGCTGCACCCGTTACCTTTCAGGAAGGCGACTTTGCTTATGACTATCTTGGGCTTGCAGCTTATAAAGCCCAGTCCTATGTCGACGACAACGGTATAGGCCTGGAAAGCGCCGTCCCGGACGAGACAAGCCCGATCGATCTCAATGATCTGGGGTGGTCAGTAGGCAATCTGTGGTATGCCGATGCGTTGGCCCTAAGAGACGAAGGCCAGCCGGTATACCGCATGAAAGGCCAGCCCGGCTATGCGCTCAACGATGAGATCACAGGCTATGCCTATCATGAACAAGGAAAGGCTCATGTGCTTGTCTATGGTTTTGATCTGTCCCTGGCTTCCGGATTTGAAATGATGAAAAACAACATCGACCAGGTACTGAGGTATTTCCGGGGTCTGGCAGATACCAAAAAGATCAGGGAACTGAATGCAAACGTTACTGTCTTTCCCAATCCAACCACCGGAATGCTGAATATCAAATATTCCAGCCAGATGCCGCAATCAGACCTGAAGATAGAGCTGGTCACTTTAACCGGTGACAGATACCTGCTGGATCAGTTCTCCGTCATCGGGAATGATCTCGTCATACAGGTTGATCTGTCAGAACTTATTCCTCCGGGCATCTATCTGTTACAGATCTCCGTTAAAGATGCCGTAAAAACGCTGAAAGTCATTCTCCTCTGACTTGCAGGGCGATATTAAGAAGTCGGGCGGTAGATAGCTATCACCAACGCTTTTTGTAAAAGAATTGTCAAAACCCTGACGATGAATACGCCACACAACAATTGGCACTATTTTTGCTTATTGAATCATCAGTACCAAACTGTTACAAATTGAACATTTTCTCCGTTTCATATATTCCAAAGTGGACTTCCTTATTGCCGGTTCTTATGCTTTTTTCAGTGATAAGGACAGAAGCGCAGTTTAAGATATCCGGCAGTGCCAGTTATATCTCCGGTCAGTGCTATGAGCTGACACCAGACGTACAAAACCAGCAGGGCAACATCATTTCGCGTCAAAAAATAGATGTAAGACAGGATTTTACCATTGCGGTCACTATGAATTTCGGCAGGGAGAACTTCGTTACCAGCGGCGCTGACGGTATCGCCTTCGTCATGATGACTGACACGATCATCCCGGTATCCGGCAATGGAGGAGGGATCGGATATGAAGGACTTACACCTTCTCTCGTAGTTGAATTTGACACCTATCAGAACGGTGACTACAATGATCCGGCCTCTGATCATATAGCCCTCATCCGCAATGGCAATCCCAATCATGCCAGTAATACGATCGTAGGGCCACTCCCCCTGGGAGGCGGCAATATCGAGGATAACCAGGATCATGACGTCGTCTTTTCATGGAAAGCCGCAATACAGGAGTTTACCGTTTATTTTGGCTGCAATAAGGTGCTGGGTTATGTCGGACCTATTACCGGGCCATTCCTCGGAGGAGAAAATACCGTCTATTGGGGCTTTACCGCATCGACGGGCAGTGCGCGCAACAGGCAGACCGTCTGCTTCAAGACTTCCAGCCAGGTCGATGTGCTCAGGGATGTAACCTATTGTGACTCCGCCACGGTCGTCCTCGACGGAGGCGCAGGCGGGCTCTCATACAAGTGGACTCCTCAGACAGGTCTTAGTAATCCCTATATCGCCAGACCTTCCGTTCATGTTACCCGGAATACGACCTTTTACCTCGAAAAAACAGACAACTGTGGCAACACGACCCTCGACTCCATGCGTGTCCTGATCGTGCCCAACACCATCGCCCTGGACTTAGGGAGAGATACTGCGATCTGTGAAGGGAGCGATCTGGTGCTGACAGCCCAGCAAAGTGGGGCCTCTTATACATGGTCGACCGGCGCTACCACAAGATCCATCACGGTCAACGATCCGGGCATATACAGCGTGGAGGTCGATGACGGTAATTGTAAGAAACAGGACGAGATCGAAATAAGCGCCTTGCCTCTGCCCAAGGTATTTGCGGGCGCCGATACGGTAATATGCAACAGGGCCACTGCGATCCTTTATGCAACGGCCGTTGACGGCGAGCTTAGTTGGCAGGATGGCACACCCGGCCCTCAGCTGCAGGTCGATGAAGAAGGAACATACACGGCCATTGCGACCAATGCCTGCGGCGAATCCCATGACGATGTCAGGGTAGAAGTCAAAAACTGCAATGATTATTTTATTCCCAATATATTTTCTCCCAATCACGACGGAGTCAATGACTATTTCGGCCCGGTACGCAGTGATGCCATCGTGCTGATCGAGCAGCTTACCATCTTTGACCGGTGGGGAGCGCCCGTGTTTGAAGTGCGGAATATCACGGCCGACGAAGAGGAAAAAATGTGGGATGGCACCTTCCGCGGCTCGGAAGCCAACCCCGGCGTATATGTGTACCTGATCAGGCTTAAGCTAGCGAGTGGGAAGACAACGACCTTAAAGGGAAGTGTGACGCTGGTGAGGTAGCGTATTCCACTTTCCTGCTCTTCCGTAACTTTTACCTTCTTCATGAGAACAATTTGTTCTTACAGCAATATTGTTATCCAGAACTTTACTTTTGCCTTATTCTATTTTTAGGGAGATCGTCAATTACTCAGCTTTATTATCCTTTTCTATTACGTTCAATAGCTTTAGAGCATCTTTCCTAGTATACAAACTATTCCGACTATGTTTCCGACCTTCCAGATATTCATTTAAATATTTCTTTGCTTCTTCGTCTCGATAGTGTTTATAATAATCTTCACCAACTCTAAATTTGCAGTCATTAATCATCCTTTTAGCCCATGCCAAACCCATATTTGTTCTTTTTAAGCCAATTTCTTCAGGACTGCTTTCAATCAGTAATTTCCAAATCTCAATTGCTTTCATTTCATTTTGGGCTCCTGAATAGGCATTTCCTAAATGCCATAAGGTTATAGGATTACGATTGTCAATCTTAAATGCTTTTTTCGCATAATATAATGCCTATCTATATTTTCTTTGCTCATACAGCATAGAACTAAGCTTTGTATATGCCCAGGCAGAGGTATCGCCCCGCTTGATTATCCTGCGGATCAGTTTCTCTGCTTCCGGATAATCTTGTACGTCATAACATTCATATGTACCACCTTGCGTTCTATTCCTACAAACTTTTTATTAATCCATGGTCAGAGAGCAAAAAGACATTTTTTAAGCTAGGCAAATACAGGATAATTGCTTCATCCGATGTATCATACCAAATATAGTCCCAGTTCTCTAATAAAGTACTCGTTTTAAATATATCTATCCCTGTATTATAATCCCAGATAATAAAAACAATACTATCCTCTTTAATGCCTTTTGAATCAAAAATTGATTTTAAAAATGTCTTACTAATGCAATCTTTGTATAAAATCTCTTTCTGCAATAAGCCTTCAACTACCGTAAATAAATTTTGTGTTGATTCTACAATACTTAAACAACCAATATCTACTAAAAATTTATCCAGTAACCATTTTGAATCGAAAGCATTAAATGTTAAAAACTCCAGAGCTTTCGAAGGATTTTCATCTCGGAAAATATCTAATTTATAGCTATCCATATCAATTTTCTATCTTTTCAGCGCCTTTCTTTCCAGGTCCTTTACCATCATTGTACTTTCCTTTTGTATAATCCCACCAATTAATATGTGGCCCATTTTCATTTGGATTAGTGCTGTTAGGATGTCCTTCTTTACCGAGTCTATATCCTTTCTTTTTATCGCCTCTTTGTGGACTGCCCCATTTTCCATCTTCCATTTTACCCAATGGCTTATCAGTTCCCAATTTCTCATAAACTTTCTTTAAAGCACTTTTTACAGAAGAAATAGTATATTTTTTTGCCACTTTTGCACCCAGAGAAGCTCCTGCATTCGCTGTGCCTCCACTGAAAATCAAGCTCAATGCATCAAACTCCAAAAAGTCTTTTCCATGACACTCTCTTGAACCCGGTGTTGGATCATCAACCGGATTTCTGCCGGGACCAGAAGTATATTCAATACTCACCGGGGTTTCATATGAATAAACAGCATCAGCAAGTGGAACTCTATCATAATTAACGACGGTGACATAATCCGTTTTATCACCTCCTTTATCACTTACATACTCTGTAATAGTTTTCCCATTCTCTATTATTATCCTGTATTCATTGTCCGGTGCAGCAGGAGCCATACCATCTGGATCAATTAATCTTATCGGACTGTTCATAGAATAATTATAAGGAGAAAATACCTGCATTTTCTCAGCCAACGGGTCAATATGCGCCCACCGTCCTATCTCCGGCATATACCACCTCGCCCCGTAATCACTCCAGTTCAGCCCATTCCACTCGTCCAGCTCCTTACCATTGTAAAAAACTATCTATTCATAAAGTTTTTCTGAAATAGAACCTATCCTCTCTGTCTTTTTTGTCCGAAAAGAAGAATCTTCATCGATGTGGTTCGAATTTATATTCTATTTTACTATAAAACTTCCTGAAACTTCAATAGCTTCATTGTGCTTGTCAAGCAACAATCTCCCAATACACTTACCATTATCATAGTCTTTCACAAGACTATCATTCCCACCATCATAAAAATCCTTCTGTATCCCGTGCAACCTACCATTCTTATACTGATTAAGCGCTGATAAAGCCCCTGTTTGAGGATTAAAATAATAGCACAACCCATCTACAATAAAAGAGTCCGTCATCATCACCTTTGATTGTAGTAAACCATCAGTGTAAAAATTTAAAACCTGAATTTGATTAGCTTCTGTCTTTAATAAGACATATTTTAGGTTTTCGCTTTCACTACTACTAAACTCGAATAACTCTTTTCCATTTTTAGTAATTAAAATTGAGGTATCACCAGATGAATAGACTTTTTCTTTTAAGCTAAGTCCATTGATTTGATCACTTTTACATGATATTAAAACAAACATATTCATCAAGATCAAAAAGTAATATTTCATAGGATTAGTTTTTAATTACACTGTCAGGCATTCGTTTTTTTTCAATATCCTACCTCTTCTATCCCTTGTCTCATATTGAGCTCCTGCATGTGGCTTACCACCGCACCCGTCTATACAACTTGAATCTACGGCTTGAGCTTTCTGCGCTTGTGGATCTCCGCCAAAAACCGCCTCCTACTTCTGTCTCCGGTCCTCCTTCATCAAAACGGTTCATTACCCTGTCCATCAGCGTCTGCTTATATGCTGATACCCTGTCCCCCGTCTCCAGGTTTTGTACCACCAACAAATTGACCCGTGTTCCTAAGTCCATATTTGATGCATATGTACCCCATCTCATATCTCCCCGTTCTATTGTAAACGCATTATTGGTATACCATTTGCCTTGGCTGTTTTTTCCCATTTGGATCACTGATATAGCCTTCTGCAAGCCCCACAGGTCTATATGGCCTATCGGCTTATTTTCCGCATAATTATATGGTGTCACATGTGGATATTGTGCAGCGATCGGGTCAACCCCGGTAAACCTACCCAGCTCCGGCATATACCACCTTGCCCCATAATCTGTCCAGTTCAGCCCCATTCCACTCGTCCAGCTCCTTACCATTGTAAAAATATTTTTTTAGTTTTCAAACAAGTCAGAAAGTATACCTTTTTACTGTCCTAAAAAAAATAGGAATTCCACCTTGTCTTATTTCTATTAAAACGGCCAAAAATCTTTACATCTTGGCCATCCATATGACCACAAATAGAAGCCTGGAATGGTTATATTCTTGATGTCGCTTCTATCTGTAGGATTTATTACTATCTTCGAAATATAGGAACTTAGATTCTGATATAAATCTGGTTCAAATTTATCCTCACCATTCCAATCTAAATTTGGAGAACTAATTTGTCCCATCACATACACATAAATTCGGTCTTTATTCGGACTGTAATAAACCTCAATAGGTTTGTAAGATCCATAAAAATCCGAAATATTTGGATTACACAATTTCCCAAATATTGGATCTTCTATTAAGATCGAGCTATTTCCTGTAATTACCTTAATTGAATCAATAAAGCATATATCCAGAATTGAGTCTTCCGGTGGTAATCCATAAAAATCATGTCCAATCGCTTTTTGCAATTCCATTGGATAAGATGTCCAATTCTGCGTATCCTTCATTACCATTTCTGTCAAGTCATACAGAGAATTATCTACTTGAAATCTTTTCTTTGATAAGTAAATATTCAAACTGATATTATGATTATTTATTGTACCAGCAAAAGATACAAAATTCGAAAAGCGAATTTCTTCTTTAAATCTGATGAATGCACTTGTATCGTCATATCTAAATGGCAATCCATTTTGTGAGGTCATATTTAAGTAACTTGAAAGGAATCTATCATACTCCACTTCAGGAAATCTCTTCCATTCTTTAGTTATCCAAACTACTTTTCCAGAACAATCATCAAATCCACTTCTATATGGATACCCATGTTGCCCTTTTAATGACGCACTAATAAACAGAAGCAATCCTATGATTAAAAAAAAGTTTTTATTCATCAGTTTTTTTCTTTATACCTATCCTTTGATTTATCCTTTTCTCCAGGGTTCGAAACGCTTCTATAGACACCTCTTTTTCCAGTATCTCCTAGCTCCTTACCATTTAAAGATATTTTTTTTAGTTTTCAGACAAGTCAGAAGGTATACCTTTTACTGTCATAAAAAAGATAGGAATTCCAACCTGTCGATCTCCGGCATGTACCCCACCTCGCCCCGTAATTTACTTTTCCTTATACCACTCTTCAAACATATTATATTCTCGCGAGTCTATAGCATCCATAAAATAGGTTGTTGTTATTCCAAATAAATATTTTCCTTTCTTTAGATTAGTAATCCTAATAACAAAATAAGGACCCAAAAATGAAATAGGCTGCTTAAAAGAATGTCTGTATTCTTTTAATTCTCCATATATTCTTTTTTGGTTTTGAATTACTACTTCAATGCTATCATTGTTTTTTAATCTTTTGATTAAGTTGTCATAGTGTAATGAATCAACAATAATATCGCCATATGTGTAGATAAAAGATATGGTATCATTAGGTTTAGAAAAAACAAACATTCCTTCTCCTGATGCTAATTTACCATCAATAAAAACTATACCATTCAGTTGATATTGATTCTGACTTTGAGCTTTCAGACAACTTAATGTCAATAAAATTATTGATAAAAACTTTAACATTTTTATTTGCTTTTTAATACTCTTTTAATGGCTGAGGTTGTCAATACTGCATTAGGTTTTGAATCAATAGTAATATTTCTCCCAAAGAAAGCAGCCCCATTTGATCTCGGAAGAGTCTCTCCATTTCTTGTTTGTGGATCACCCAGAGGGCCAATAATCACATTTTGTTCAAAATTTTTAAAAGCCGCTGGGTCAGCCGGTCCGGGCCTTAATGCGCTAAATCCATATCCATCTTCAGTATAGCCTGTTGGGTGGGAGTGAATAGATGTGTTATTATTTCCTTCAACAATTGGTATAGCACCTAGTGCAATCCCTCCTGATGGAGCATCCCCGGTTCTTCCTCTTGTAACTTCTCCTGTAGGTGTAACAATTGCGGTTTCTTCTCTTAATCCACCTCCATCAATTGTTCTCTGCAAAGTATTCATCGATTCTTTCAACACAGCTTTGGTGGTTGTGACATCAATATTTACATCAGTTGTTGCTGTTGATTTACCGGCCTTATCATTACTCCTTATTAGCTTTTGATCGCTCTTATTAGTGACTAAATGAACATTATCATCTTTTTTGCCATCATTTCCGATTACTTTACCATTGGAGTTTATATAATCCCCATCAATCATTCCCGTTGGGTCTATCCTGCTTATCGGATTATTCTGAACATAGTTATAGGGGCTTACCCAATTCCTCGCTGATGCCATCGGATCCACTTGCGCCCACCGTCCTATCTCCGGCATATACCACCTCGCCCCGTAATCACTCCAGTTCAGCCGACTCATTATAAATCAATTTCTTTAATAACTGGCTCATGCTCTTCTTTCCTCCCATTTACCTTTTCCCTAATTACCATTGCCAAGTAATATTTTTTCGCATTTTTTGCAATCGGTTCTATTGGGAAAAATAAGGTTTTTACCTCCGGGCCATTGAATGTAGTACTACCTGTCGGGGTATAAGGAAATAATCCATCAGGCCGGATGGTGTCATAGACTTCATAATACAAGTCTAAATCTTCATACCTATACTTCGTCCCTTCTATCAATACCTGAACCTTTATAATAGCTGTATCACGACCTTTACTTAACTTAAACTCACGCACTACCGGCAATAATGTTTCTCCTGAATCAACTAAATTATCATTAGCGTCGTAATCAAATATCCTTTTAAAATATAAGTGACCATCGTCTAGATAATTTATTGCCTTTAATTTTCCATTTTTTGAGTAAATTTTCCCTTCCCCAACTTGATAATCACCTGTTGAATTTACATAAAATATGCTTTCTAGTTCTCCATCAGGATAAAACTCCTTTACTCTAAAAACCTTTTTTAATGGTAAATAAATTGAGGTCTTTTTTACCTTCCCATCCGGGTATCTGACTTTAGCATAATAGCGATCCTTAAAATTAAAGTAAAAAACCAGTATGCCGCAAATCAAAAAACCGCATAGTGTGAAGAAACAGTTACTTTTCTTTATACCTTCCTTTCTCATTCAGCATTCCTTTGTCATAGTGAATATGCCATCCATTCTTTGATTTCAAAATGGTATCTTTTTCCTTCAACTTGAGTAGATTTAACTGCATCAGTCCCACTATTCAAACTTTGTCCTGCATTATATTATTAAATAGCATTTGGTATCTGTGATTTACCTGCGACAGTTCCTAATATGCCAATTCTTATCGGAATAACCATTCCAATTATTGAACATAAATTACTTGAAACCAATTTCTTTCTCTACAATTTCATGCAGTTCCTTAACACTTCCTACATTCTCCCTGATCACTGCAACCAAATAAAACTTATCCGGATTTCGGGAGATAAGATCAATAGGGAACAACAGTGTTTTTATCCCCGGACCATTAAATTTTGTACTATCCGTCGGAGGGTAAGGATACATACCATCGGGATTTATCGTATCATATACCTCATAATACATATCTAAGTCGCCATACTTATATTTCGTTCCATCCAGTAACATCTGTGCCACTATTACTGCTGTATCACCTGTTTTGTTTAACCTAAACTCATGTATGATTGGCAGTAGTGTCTCCGCTGAATCTACCAAATTACCCTTTCCGTCATAAAAATATACCTTTTTAAAGTACATTTCTCCAGTTTCAAAAACATTAATAGATTTAAGCTTTCCATCTTGTAAATATCTTCTCTGTTCGCCAACCTGATTATCATTATAATCAAGGTAACATAACCGTTCTAAACTTCCATTTGGGTAAAACTCTTTAACTTGGTAAACATTTTTTGAAGGCAAAAAAAGTACTGTTTTTTTTATTGTTCCATCCGGATAGGTTATTTTAGCATAGAATTTTTTATATTCTTTTAATGCTGTATAACCTAAAAAAATACCTGTTAATAGCAATACGCATATCAATACTTTATTTTTCCTTATACCGGCCACGTGCTTTCAATTCCTTTTTATCATAAATAATATTCCATCTTCCACTTTTAGATTTAACAGTTGTGTCTTCCCTAGCTGAACTAAGCGGAGTCCGGCTCTTATTAAGAGCCTCTGTTCCACTATTTACACTCTGCCCGGCATTATAAATGGCATTGGGTATCTGTGCTCCCGCAGCGGCTGTTCCAAGAACTCCTCCTTCTGATGGAATGACCATATCCCCTGTCTCGATCACCGCACTCGAGCTACCTGTATTTGTCCCAACAGTGCCATTTCCGGGGAGAGATGTATTACTCAGCATCTCTATCCCGTCCCCGACATGAGATTGTCCCTTTTCTTCAAAATTATTGGACGACCCGGACGGTATTTTTCCAAACATTTTATTTATCCCATCAAAAGCGGACTTGACCCAGTGACCCACTAAGGATTTCTTGCCTGAAGAGTAGCCTAAATTCCTGCTTTCTAAAATATATGTAATCTGAGGGGCGCTTCCTGATCCAGTACCTTCAGTTTTGTAGCGATCCACAACATATTCATTGTAGTCTGAATTGAAATAAGCTGTTCCGCCATTTAATCTGGCATAGATCTGTGCCCCAAGCTTCGTTCTAAATCCACCTGTCGGATCTACAAAAGATATCGGGTCATTACCACAATAGGCATAGGTTGACCATTGAGGTGTAGCGGCGGCTACCGGATCCACCCTCGTGAACCGTCCTATTTCTGGCATATACCACCTTGCCCCGTAATCACTCCAGTTCAGCCCGCTCCACTCGTGAAAACTATTGGCCTCAACTTTGTTTATTCAAAAAGACTTACCAATTGCATTCCAGCTATAAATCTAATAATGTTTCATCAAACCAGACATCTTCATAATTATCCTCTCCTATTAAAAAGCGAAAACCGGGCGGCAATGCAAGATATTTTAGAATTTCTGGTCTCCACTCTTTAAGGTGTTCAACATGCAGAGGCACAAAGAAGTTCGGATCATCTGAAAACTCTTCACCTGCCCATATATACCATCCATTTGTATCACCTTCAGGATCATGTCGCATGCCATTTATAGGGAACATAGCTTTATCTTTGACATTATATGCTATTCCAACTTTTAAATTTTCAATTACTTCCCAATATAGAGCTCCGTATTTTTCACATAGTAATTTTTGTTCGTTAATTATTTCCACTACATAATTTTTTCTTTTGTTCTTTTGAATATTTGCTTAGCCTTGCACCTTGTTTCGAAGAGCAAGTTGAACATTGAGGTTATACCGACTCGACATCTCGCATTTTTGTTTTATCTATTTTTCCTGTCTCATAATACTCTTCAACTAATGGTTTTTTATGATCAGCATACATTTTGTCTGATTTTGTTCCACAGTCTACACATGGCTCACCTTGGACTTTTTCTCTCTGAGCTTTTGTCGTTGCATTTTTTGGCCTTTTATAAGGGGTTGTGGCTTTTACAACATCATCAGTTTTATTAATAGCTTTTTTACATCATTACTCTTATCAACCACCTTCTGGCCGACCTTCAGGTATCGTCCTACCCTTGCCGCCACCCAACCTATGGCTACCTCCTCAGGACCGGGAATAAGCAGGGTAGCAGCACCGGCCAACATGCCTCCTGTCTTTTCGATCTGGCCCTTGTGATAGTCCGCTACTACCTTTTCGTAGTCCATATTATTCCTGCGGGCAAAATCCTGCAGGCCCAGGTACCGGTGCGAATAATCCGCCGCCTGCAAACCCCACAGATCGATATGCCGGATTGGATCATTAGATGCATACCGGTATGGAGTTAGATCTGGTGCTAATTCAGCTACCGGATCCACCCTCGTGAACCGTCCTATTTCTGGCATATACCACCTTGCCCCGTAATCTGTCCAGTTCAGCCCCATTCCACTCGTCCAGCTCCTTACCATTGTAAAAATATTTTTTTAGTTTTCAAACAAGTCAGAAGGTATGCCTTTTTACTGTCCTGAAAAAGATAGGAATTCCAGTGACAAGCTGATTCCCCAATTGAGTCTTATTAATAATCGAAACTAAGTTCCCTCTATCGTCAAAACTTAATTGTATTTCATTTAAATCTTTAAACTTAACTTTATAGGTATCATAATCTAATTTTCCGTTTATTTTTTGAAAAGTTAAATCTTGATTTTTGCACCCAATCACTGACAGAACTACAAAAAATATATACTTCTTCATGCTGTTAGTTTTTAGGTTCTTTATTTTTCTGTATGGTATCACCTTTATAATCGAAAGTATTGTACGGGATTCCATGAATCCCCCCTCCACAACTTGCACAAGAGGAGTCTATAGTTTTAATTTTGGGCCGAAGAAGGTGAAACTATTAAATTAACTACATCAACAGCCGACTGCATCTCTCATGTGATATCTATTGTATCAAATAATTAAAACCTTCATACTCTTGAACTTTCCCGTTCTTATCCTTTGCTAACAGCCATCCATATAAATACAGAAACCGCTTTTTCTTTAAAAGTTGATATTTAAATTTCAGGGTATCTGAATTGAATACTGCTGATAACTGTGGGTAGGGGAACTTCTGAATATCTGTATCAAAACCATCCAGGTCATACTTTATCTCAACCTGCTTACTTTTTAGCTCAGCTAAATGTCTACTCAATACGAAAGAAAAGGAAATCGTATCATTAAGTTTATTTTGCCCGGTAATTTTTACAATAGGGAAATAGCTTTCCATAGAATCAATTATATTTTTGAGACTATCACGCTGATAAATCTTATAATAAACAAGAGAATCAGCGTCAAACAAATTAATTGCCTTTCTTTTCCCATCAGGCCAATAGAAATATTTATATCCATCCAATTTGTCATTCGTATATACGCTCTCGCTATATAAATTACCGTCACTATATAAATCCCTGGCAAGACCATTTTTATAACCATTTGAATACATTGCTACTAATGATTCACCGGTATCGTATTTCCAATATTGTTTCCCTTCAAACTTATTATCTGCCCCTTTTACCTTTCGTACAAGATTGAATGAAGAATCAAAAGAAAACAGAAATTTATGCTTCAATAAAAAGCTGGATAAACTTATGTTGTACCTGTAAAAGTCACTCTTCTGAATCTCAATTTTTATTGGAAATATTAAATAAAGTAAAACTAAAACTGAGACTATATATAATAACTTTCTACTTCTCATCTAATGGTTTTTTATAGGAGTATGACGAGTTTTTGCCAGTTTTCTGATAGCCTCTTTCATAAGGCTTTCCACTAACATTTATAGTATCTGTTCCCCGTGTTGTCTTATCTGGCACATTCTTAAGAAAATCAACATCGGCTGCACTATTCAAACCTTGCCCGGCATTATACATAGCATTTGCCGCTCCGCCCACGCTACCTGCTGCCGTTCCCAATATACCCCCTTCCGCCGGAATGACCATATCGCCGGTCTCGATTATTGCGCTTGCGCTACCTGTATTCGTCCCAACCGTTCCATTCCCCGGTAACGATGTATTGCTCAACATCTCTATTCCGTCACCTACATGACTTTGTCCCTTCTCTTCAAAATTATTGGACGACCCGGACGGTATTTTTCCAAACATTTTATTTATCCCGTCAAAAGCGGACTTGACCCAGTGACCCACTAAGGATTTCTTGCCTGAAGAGTAGCCTAAATTCCTGCTTTCTAAAATATATGTAATCTGAGGGGCGCTTCCTGATCCAGTACCTTCAGTTCTGTAACGATCCACAACATATTCATTGTAGTCTGAATTGAAATAAGCTGTTCCGCCATTTAATCTGGCATAGATCTGTGCCCCAAGCTTCGTTCTAAATCCACCTGTCGGATCTACAAAAGAGATCGGATCATTACCACAATAAGCATAGGTTGACCATTGAGGTGTAGCGGCGGCTACCGGATCCACCCTCGTAAACCGTCCAATCTCCGGCATATACCACCTGGCCCCGTAGTCACTCCAGTTCAGCCCGCTCCATTCATGCAGCTCCTTACCATTGTAAAGATAATTATTATCCGGATATGGGTACGATACACGGTTCCAGTTGCCCTCTATCTCCATACCGAAGGCGTAATACATGTTGCGCTGGATGACCTCAGGCTCCAGCGCCAGGGGATCGATCTCCCCGTCGCCATCGATATCGGCAAAGGTCACCACCGTATTGCCCAGATGGTCGCGCAGCGTATATTCTATGACATAGGTGTCCCTATTGGGATCGACCGTCATACGGCCCTCGGCGTGGTGGTGCACCGTGCGCTCGTTATTGTGCAGCTCGATGGCGCCCAGGTAGTGCACCGTCTCAGGGCCTACGCCGGTGTAGTCGGTACGGACCTTCTCCCCGCCGTAGGTATAGTCAACATTGGCATAAGCCGAGGACGGCAGCTTGAACTGGACAGGCAGCTCGATGGCATTATACTCGATGCTGATACCCTTCCCGCTGTCTTTGATGATGCTCCCCGCCGCGTTATAGTTGTATTTGGAGTTGACCGGGCGGAGGCCTTTGGTCTGGTTGGACGTGGAGTTGTCGGCTACACTATTAAGACGGCTTGAGCCCGACGCATAGGTATATACCAAGTCGTCGATCTGGCTGATCGTATTGTACGTAAAGTTGGTGATGGCCTTGCGATGGTGCGTGAGGATATTGCCCGCCAGGTCGTAGGTCACCGCTTCATTGTAGCCGCCTATCACCGCCTGTGCCGGCTTCACGATCTTGTTCTCGACCGTGAGCAGCATATGATCCCGGTTATAGCTGTATATGTTGGTAAAGGCGCTGCTGTTACAGTCATTGTAGTATGTGATGCGGCGTATGTCCAGCCCCCTGTACTCGATCTCCTCTGCGAAGAGGTCGGCGGCGTCATAGGCGCCTCCCGGCGGTGTAGGGCCGGGACCCTGGGGACCGTCACCGTCATCATTGGGTGCGAGACGGCAGCAGTCGTATTGAGTAAAGGCATAGTAGGAACTACTCGTATTGTATATATGGATCGACGTAAGCAGCGTATTGGTTACCCGGACATGTGTCTTACCATTGCTATACACCACTGTCACTTCTCCCTCTATGCCATAATGCTCCAGTGCCGCCACAAGCAGGCGCTTCATGGAAGTCGCATCCGTAAATGGAAACGTGATCACGGCGCCATAAAGCAGGTTCCCGTTTAACAGGACACCGCTGATCTGCCCAACCTGGAAAGGACTGTCTTTGGATATATCAAACGAATAGGAACATATCTCTGCGCCATCCATACATGAGGATGTAAGCACATCATTGATATGGGTCAGCTTACCCGCTGCGTCATATTTATAGTTGACCTCCTGCAGCTCATCCTCGTCGAGCCACTTGGTGATCATCCTGTCCTGGTCGTCGTATTTGATCTGCGATATCAGGCGCTGCGCGGACATGTCCGTATCGAAGTATTGCCTCCATAGACGGTGCTCCTGGTCAAACTCGAAGTCGCTGACGTCAGAATAGCTGCCCCCGCCTGTGATGGCATAGCTATTGGCCTGCTGTGTCTGCAGGTCGGCATTGTTATAAGTGTTGGCCCGTGTGATGGTACCCTTGGGATACTGGCTCACCTCATTGGTCACCCGGCCGTAGGCATCCATGGTCAGGCCGGTTATCTTTTTGGCACCGCTATTGGCATAGTCGAATATATATTCTTCCTTATCCTGCAGCCATGTCTTGCCTGACTGGTAAGTATGCTTCAGCACCTCGGTACCGCCTGTATAGTCACTCGCAATACTTGCACTACTTACGATCCCGTCACCGCTGTAAGAGGATGAGCTGAGCATGGCCGTCCCAGTGAGCCTGTTATAATCGTCATATTTATTGATAAAGGTCTTGCCGTTAGGCTCCTTGACCGCAGCAAGGCGGTACTTCTCGTCATACCATTTCAGCTGAAGCCCCGAGTCCGGTACCAGGCTGGCCATCATCTTATCCATCGCATTATACTCAAATGCGTATTCCTCTCCGATAGGGTTTGATATCCTGGTCAGGCGGTTGTAATCGTCATAATCATATATGGTCACGGCGCCTTCTCCTGATATGGTCTTGGCCACACTACCCAACGGGTTGTCATAGCTCTCGGATACATGACCGTTGGGATCCGTAGTGATCACACCGGTAAAAGATTTTGCAGTTCCGGCATGAGGCCCTGTGTATTGTGTCGCGGTGATATTGCCTACGGCATCCTTGACCTCGATCAGCTCATTGAGCGTGCTTCTTTCATATTTGAGCGTATTGGTACCGCTGCCCATATTGAACTCCGTCACCGGCCTGAACATCTGGTCATAGGTAAATCGCTGTGTGGGACGGCCGTTTTTGGTCTTCAGCAGCACATTACCCATTCCGTCGAATGCCTCGGCCAGTATGACGGATGGTGTAGCGTCGCTGTACGTTGTTGTATTCCTGATGGTATTGGGCGATGCGCCGAGAAAATATTCGTAGAGTGTCGTCTGCTTCGCAGTGCCTATACCTGTGGCCTTTACTTCAGACGTCTTCAGGCGTCCCCTGCTGTCGTAAACATAGCCGGATATTATTCCGTTGGGATCGGTCTTGGACTGAAGCTCCCGGAAATCGGTATTGACATAGTTTTCGGTAAATGTCTTATACTTCCTGCTGCTCAGCATGCGCCGGCCCGTATCCCAGGTCATCTCGATCGGATCGGTGTAGAATGTATAGGCCGCCGACGTAGTGCCGGTACCATAGAAAGCTCTGTAATACTTGGTCGGGAAGCCGTCGGTGTTCCAGTCCTGGTATTTGCCGTCCAGCACCCAGGCGCCTGCCTTGGCGCCCCATGTCTCCTGGGTCACCAGCCTGCCGCCTTCGAGCTTGAAGACATTGATATCACCATCGATCATCGATGAGCCGAGTAAGGTCGTATTGACGACAGGTATATAGATATGATTGCTCCTCATATAATCATATGCCGTAGTACCTGTCTTGAGGTCAACGGCCGATGTATTCTGCGGGTATCTGTGATGCTCAGTCACCGTGCTTACCGTGGTATTGGAAATATTGTTGATATATTCGGTTACCGACCTGGTCAATATTACCGGCCGGTGATATTGAAGCCACATCCCGGAAGGCAGGTTTTCATTATAGTAGCTGGTCTTTTTTGTTGTGGTCTCCGGCTGATTTGAATTAGTATAATACCTGTCTGTCTGCTCAACACGTACCACAGCTTTCTTATTATAAGGTAAAAGACTTTCCGAATAGAAAACATCATTTTTGACGGCGACCCGAAAGGGATTGGCAAATCCGATTACGACCTTTATATAGCTGATCATCTGTCCTATCACACCCGTCCATGGCGAGATGAAGTTAAATATCTCGCTCCGGATCCAGTTGTCATTAAATATACCGGGATACATCTGCGCTCCATGGCTAAGCGTTAGTCTTACAAGATCGCATTCTGATTTACCATCGCCTGTACTTAAGATCAGATGGCACTCATCCGCTAAAAAATCATAAGTATAATTTGTTTGTTCTTTCAGGTTATTATCTTCATCATACACCGATATTTTAAGTTCTTTTCCCACCATATCGGGATCTGCACATATTTTCTTATTAAATAATGGATAGCTGATAGCAGCCTGGTCGCATGATGGACCTATAAGATTAAATACTTTTTTATCCTCCCAGATATGAAATGACGTGGCTGTCAAAGAATTATCTCCGTCACTGTATTCATGCAGGATCTTACCATTGCCTGGAAATACTTCATATACCTTCTTATATCCCACAGTACCTTTTCCTGCCGACGGAATTTCATTCATAGGTTGTGAAGAGGTTCTGACTGTTTTATTCAGATTTCTTATATGACCGAACAATGATCGCTGGTAAGCGTAGTCGCTTAGTGTAGTTACAGCTTTGTATGATCTTACCGGGAACGCATTCCAGAATGGCTCTTCGTATTTATAATTGGTTATTTTAATATTGGAATTTGAGCCCTTCTCTGTCAGGGAAGCCACCCGCAGTCCGCCTGATTTGATGAGATTGCCGAAGGAGTTGGGGATCAGGTTCAGCTCGTACTTATATTCATATTTCCCGCCCGTCTCATTGGTAACTGATTTGATATAGCCGATACTGCATTTATTATATTCCCCTTCTTCAGTATGACCCAGCTTTACGTCATATTGGGGATCGGAATTCTGAAAACCGTAGTGCCCTCCGCCCAGCGACGGAAGGATCTTGATATTGTCAGCAGATGGATATGCCATTACCGGCAGGAGCGAGCCGGATGGATTGGTATTGTAATACCCACCCAGATCCTGCTGCATGGAGAACCGCTTCGGCATGCTTGCCAGTTCGCTTTCGCCCAGGTAATCAATACTAAAAATAGTCTTCGACTCTGCAGGACCGGTTCGATGCGCGCCTCCGGCTTCAGTCACAGACTTGAGGAATTTCCGCATCTTTTCCCCGTTAAATTTGGCTACCTCAGCATCCAGATCGATCGAAGGATCGGCCAGGGACTTGACATGCATCAGCGAGCCGAATTCCGTTATGCGGGACTGATGGGAGACCCTCTTTCTCACGATCGGCGAGGGAACAGGAATGAAAAAAGTAGTATAGGTATGAAAATAATAGAATTCAAGGAAAGGATAATTGTGCTTCTCCAGCTTGGTGCTCAGGTCGAAGCTGAACTCTCCCGGCGCCTCTATGGCAGGTCGTGTTTCTATCGTTGAGCAGGCAAAATCTGTATTGACAGTGGCTGGCAACAGGTAATTAAATATCCATTTTCTCTCATTTTTGTTTCCATAATTATGTTCTATCCTCGACAGGAGCTTTTTGTTCACGATATCTTTTGCATCCTCTTCATAGAAGAAGGTGACGGTCTCATCAAGATCACCGGTGATGCGTTTCAGCCGGTGGACCTCCTCTTTGGTTTCGGTTGCGGTATATATAAAGCTGTTCCGTGCATATTGGTATTCAGTCGGTATTTTAGGCACATTGGCAAGATCCGGAGCCTGTTTTGCAAGAAAATAATTTCCACTCCTGTCAAAATCAGGAAACTCATGCTGCAGATCCTTGCTGGTAAAATAGCTTTGCGGGTCGGATTTCTCATATTCCAGCAATACTTCTTCAGCGCTGACCTTGGATGTAACCTTGACCAGGTGCCAGGATGAGGTATAGCGGGGCGACTTTTTGATCGTAAAGCCCGATTCATAAGACGCTCCGTATTCCAGGGCTCTCGGCCAGCACAGGACCGCCCCCTGGAAAGGCTGGGAGTTTTCGATCAGCCGGGCATCTCCGAACAGGCTTGGATAGAGCGACTCTTCTTTATAGGTAAAATAATTTGGTAATACATAATTGGTATTTTCTGCAAAATCTACTCCATCAAGAGTGGTTTGATTGCCAAAAGTATAGGTCAGCCCTTCGGAGGTTTCGGCCGTAAAGCTTACGATATGATCGGCCCCTCCGGTATTTTCTATTACCGGCGTGATAATCAGGTTATCCGACGGCATCATCAGAACCTTATTGTTCTGAAGAATAATAAACTTGCCTGAATGACCCGGGAAGCTGTAGTAAAACTCATCCTGCTCGTAGTCCAGCCTCTTGGTGGTTTCGGTGATGTTTCCGAACACATTCTCTATTCCTTTGAGAAATGCCCATGCCTGGCCGAGCTTGGGAGAAAGAAACTGGAAATCATTCAATGCCTTGTTTCCGTTTATGGCGTTTAATAAAGGAATTTTTCTCAAAGCTTTGGCCTGGCTGGCTTCACCCGGTTCTATGTCCAGAAAATCATTTGTGCTGAAGCCTTGGCTAATATCAAATACCCCATTCATCTTGACCGGATCATTGGCTTTGATATACCCGAGACCCCGCTCCCTGTATTCTATCATGTCCGGCTTGTACCTTACATTGACTTCAATTGTAATATCCAGGGTTATAAAGATCTGAATAGCATACACATAAAATGTAGCAATAACGGGTCTGATATGTATTACGTTGGCTTCTTTAAAGCTCCAGCTAATCTTTTTGGGAGGTTTTATTGCCTGAATCCCCAAGCCGGAGATCCGTCCGCACGGCTTCAGGGTGGGAGCCGGGCCGATACCTTCGCCATAGCTATAGCCATCGAATTCATCCGGGAGGCCTTTCATGCTCCTGGTGATCACCCCTCCTGCATCGAGGCTCCAGCTCATGCCCAGGTCTGAGCTGTACTCATTGACCTTGACGCCGGTGCCTGTATTGTTGATCCCGATAGGAATACCAATATCCCTGGCATCAAAGTTCATCAGGTTCAGACCAATATCGGGCAGTCCGTTGAAGAGATTCACCCCCGCATTGATAGCCGTCATGATCTTTTTAATATCAGCTGTAGGGGGTGCCTGCATCTTATCGGCGATGCCGAGTCCCTGCATCTGGGAAGAAAACAGGTCCAGCTCTCCATCCGTCATATCGCCGGGGCCGCTTCGCTCTGTCAGCGGTAAGGGCCCATTCTCTCCGACAATAATACTATCGCAGGGACCCTGATAGGTGATCAGATCTTCACAATCTACGGAAGAAGTATCTCTTCCTCCACCGGGAAGCCCCTCGTTGCAGAATACCCAGGCCGCTATTGAATCAATATTATGATACTCAAAGAAGTTCTGTAGAGAGTCTATATGCATTTGGCTCACAGGGTCGCCTTCGTACCCATTCTCTAACAGGTATTTATTTAAATCATCGATGTTGATGCTGTCCAGAACATTAAAAGCCTGCCCTCCGAAAGTCATACTTGAAACAAAGCAGTTTAAATTGATACACTCCAACATAGCCTCTATATCCATATAGGAGCCGACATGGTTAACCACGGCTTCCAGGTTTTCATCGGATGGACTGTCGGGGTCCGTCTGGTTAGGATCCCTGTCTGCTATCAGATCACCTTTCGTGATAAATCCTATGACCTTGTCATTATTATTTTTTGTACTATAATCCGCTTTCATTGTAGAGAGCGGTACGTTTTCCGGTATGGTACAGTCACTACACTGAGGACATGGATTTTCCTCCCTGCCTGCCGCTTCAAGCAGCGGGGATACGACAGGGCAATTGTTGCTCTGAGCGTTTACAAGGTTAAAGGCAATGATGGATAGTATAGATAAAAGGAATAGCTTTTTCATTGTTTTTCTTATTTTGGAAGTTCTCTGGAATGTTTAATGAATATCTGCGATGATGATCTTTTCATAATGTGTCCTCTCTCCCGGACCGCTGACAGCTATAATATATACATTAGGCAGCAGGCGCTTCTCCATATTGATCCGGATCAGGTTCCTGCCGGCGCTTCTGGTATGGTAACTGTCATAATGGACCGTCCCCAGCAGACCCATGATCCGCACTCTTGTTTGTCCTTCACTATCCGAGTGATAGCGGATATTGATATAACCCGTGGTCGGATTGGGATAGATCGTCAGTTCACCCAGGCGTGTCTCTTCATATGGAATAGCCTGCTCCGGTGATACTACAAGAGGCAATGGCGTCGAACAATTTCTCAGAGAGTTGATCAGAAGTTCATTCTGTACCGAATTAGCCATACCTGGTGTATGGAATACCGTATCACACCTGTACGAGCTACTCAGGCCGTAATCAGCCAGGTCCAGTATGCAGCCACAAAGGCTGTCGGTGTCGTTCAAAAGTATATATGGTAATGTATCATTCTCAAAGGCCGAATGAATAGTGGCAGTATATCCATGACAGATTATTCCTTCCGGTGTTCTCAGGTGTATTCCCTTTCCGGCATTATCATACAGGGATACCGGGCTCCAGGCAGGTACCAGTCTGACTTCCGGGTGGAACGAGAGGGTATCATTATTCAGCGAGGTAAGTATATTACCTGAAAGAAGCTCATAATTGTCCGATGGTATAATATATATGCCGTCATTGTTTCTATCATTCAGATCATCCGCCGGCAATAAGGGATGCTTCTTATCAGCATTGTAGATCGTTATAAGGCTGCCATTGGGTACCTCCGACCATAGCTTCGTATCGTTAAAACGGATGATATTTTTATTGACCTGGCTGCTATCCATCAGGGATCCTCGCCATCCATCACTTGCCATGATTATATAATTACGAATATCTGTGTAAGAGCCGCACACCCCATCACCTGTCACGAGTATCTCAATATATTGACCCGTCGTATCATCACGCCTGTTAAATTCGTTCAATATTATTCTCGGCAGGGCAGTTATCCCGGAGCAACTGCCACCGGAGATAACCGTCTCACAATCATTATCTGAAAAGGCACAATCACCGAAAGCCGAAACCTCGGCACATACGGAGGCCGGCGCTCCTGATTTGCGGAATCTTCTTGTCTGGACATTCTTGATACTATCTGACCACGTAAGCTGAAATCCGCTCATATTAGCCGCCGTGAGGCCCTGCATGACCCTGGCGGTAACATCGACAAAGCAATCGTCGACTTCCTGTAATTGAAGCTGAAGCTGCGGGCTTTCCAGCTTTTTGATATTAAATTCTATCTGGGACTCATCACAGTCCAGCTCGCCACGCAGATACAGCGTATAGGTCCCTTCAGCCAGGTTCTCCAGCTTAAGGCTCCTGGCGCCGGTGCTCCATTCATAGCGAAGATGCGTGGTATCGCCTTCAAACGATACTTCGATCATACCGGGATGACCCGTACAGCAGTGACGGAGCTGCTCAACACGAACCGCAGGTAGCTGACCGTAGGATAAAAAGGAGGGCAATAATGATATAAGTGCAATGATTGCACGACAGGATGAATTCTTTACCATGAGGTGTCAGATTTCGGGTTAAAAATTTACAATTTGATGTCTTAGGTTATTAAGCACAAAGAAATAACATATTATTATATTTTGTAAATTCTATTGTGTTAAAATTTAGAAGCTTTAACAAATAGAATTATTTTAATTTATAATATATACAATATCAACATATTTACATATTACAAAAAATATATTTAATATTAAAATTTTTAAATAGAAAAGCTATATTAATTCGTCAGACTAACCTTACCTTTGGGGATATAAGATCAGATCATCATTATGAAACCTCTCACCATCAAACAAATGGAGGGCACAGACCAGCCCCGTCAGAAACTTCAAAGCATCGGCCCTTCTGCTCTCAGTGACGCAGAACTGCTCGCCATCATTCTCAGAACCGGTAACAGAGACCTGTCAGCCATCGGGCTGGCACAGCACCTTCTCCATTCCTGCGGTGGCAGCATCAGCTCGCTTGCCCGGAAAAGCATCTCCGATCTTACTGCGATACATGGTATAGGCCCGGCAAAGGCCATCGAGATACTGGCGGCAATAGAGATTGGAAAACGGAAAGTATCAGAAAGTCACAACGAAACCGGGATTATCCGGTCTTCCAGAGACGCTTACTGGTCGATCGCGCCCCGGCTGATGGATCTCAACAGGGAAGAGTTCTGGGTCGTGCTGTGCAACCGGGCACACAAGGTAACAGACAGGGTGAGGATCAGCAGCGGAGGTATGCACGGCACCATTGTTGATGTCAAAGTGCTGATGAAAGCTGTAATTCAGGGAGGAGCCGTAGCTATCATTATTGCTCATAACCATCCCAGCGGCAACCGGAGCCCGAGCGAGGAAGACATCCAGCTGACGAAAAAGATCCGGGAAGCAACCCGGCTCATGGATATCCAGCTACTGGACCATATTATTGTAGCCGGCAATCAATATACCAGCTTTGCCGATGAAGGCTGGCTCTGATCACTGATTCCGGTAATACCTGGTAAACCAGACATCATACATATCAGCCGACTTGAGACGGAGCAGCTCCCTGTAATTGGCATTACTGATAGCGTAAATATCATAAGGGAAACGCGCTGATATAAAATCACCCTTTTTATTCCTGGCCTGGTTGTAATATTCCATCGCCTTGATCTTATTGTCGAAAGAGCGGATAAGGAGGACCTGGCGTTCCGTTGTGCCATCCTTAAGCGTAATATTTGCGATCTTCAGATCGCCTTTATTAAAAAACCTGGTATTATAGTCAGCGATCTGCGCCTTTACCTCGTCGATCTTATTGACCTCAGGCTTTAGCAGGATCATGATAAAATGCTGATCCTGGTCATTGATCTTATAGGTTTTTTCAGCCTGGGCAAGGAGCTTCTCGGCGTCATCAGATCCTGTACCGAGGAGTCGCAGCATTTCTTTGGCACGTTTTTCCTCTTCCGTATTAGGGTATTTGGAGACCAGGTCCTTCAATGCAGCGATATAAGGCTCCTTTCCCTGAAGATTGCCGAGCGCCATAGCTGATATCATAGCAAATTTTGGCATCAGGAGATTGTTTTTTCCGAAGAGGCTGTCGCTTTTTGTTGCCATATCGTAAGCCATAGCATAATTACCCGTATCCATCGTATGGAATGTCTGCTGATAGTAATAAGCCAGCTCATCCTTTTTAGACATGAGGCTTTTGATGTAATCGGGGTCGGAGAAATAAAGCGAATAAGGATTACCGTTGTATTTGGACTTCAGAAGGTCGGCATAATAGTTGGCTTTCTGCTCATTGCCACGGCTCATATGAGCAAAGTAGAGCTGATAGAAAGCCTGCGGCTCATGCTTATTATCCGGAAAGCGGCGCAAAAGCTCCTCAAGGATCTCTATGGATTTGTCATAACGGCTGATCTTATCCGGATAGAGACCGCCGAGCGCGATAATGGCATTCATGATATCGGCTTCTACCTTGGCAGTTGTCGCCGGATCTTTGGGGATCTCCGCAAGAACCTTTGATATTTCGGATTTAGAGATAAACAGGGTGGAAACTTTCTCATCTTCCTGGTCGGCCTGACCGGAAGCAAAATTCTGGATCAGGGCCGAATAACGCCAGTTGTCGGTTAGGGGGCGTGCACCCCAGACCTTATCGAACTGCTTTTTGCCATCTTTGATCGTCTTATCATTGTAGGCAAAGAAGGAGGTCGGTTTTGGACCCGCCGCCGGGCCCCGGTTGCCTATATTCGGCGCTCCGAAGCTGGTGGAAGCTATGTTATTCGGATTTTTGGGATTAAATGCGCTGGCTGTCGAGGCCGCTGAGCCAGCCGCCGCCTGCTTTTCTTTTGCCCTGGCTTCCTTGATCAGTTTTTTGGCGAGCGCCTCCTGTTCTTCAGGGGACATCAGACTGATTTTCAGGATACTATCCTGATAGTTGATGGTTTCAATATTGGATGCAATATCCCGCAGGGCATCACGCCTTTCAAGCACCTCTCTGTATCGTTCCTTGGTATTGGGATAGGCCATCGCCGTGCTGTCGTAATAATGGAACGCCTTGTCAAACTCATCGCGCTGATAGAACAGGTCGGCAAGCTTAAGATAGCTCTCAGACTTAGCTGCAGCGCCCTTTTTGCTGACCTGGATCCCCGACTGAAGATTCGTAATAGCGGAAGCGATATCGTTATCTCTCAGATTGATGTCTGCCATAAGAAAGTAGATCTGGTCGCGATAGTCTTCATTCTTCAGATCTTTCAGCATCTTTTTGAGCGTAGCATTCAGATCGTCATTGGATATCCTGCCCGACGCGAGTGAGCTGCTGTATTTACTGAGACGTGCGTTAAAGGACATTTCATAAGCCGGCTTCAGATCTTCTACCTTGTCAAAAGCCTCGTATGCCATCTCATAATTTTTGGTCTTCATATACAGCTGGCCCAGGATATAGGTCAGCCGAGCCTGACGTTTCTTTTCCCTGACCATGGGGATCGCCGTCACCAACTTGGATATGGCAGCGCTGTTGTTTTCTTTTTTCATGTCGACGTATGCCTCCGTAAGCAGCGCTTCCCGGCGCACAAAGTCAAAAGTGCCGGCATCGCTTTTGAGCGCTCTCAATATTCTCCCGCCATCCTCATAGTTGCTGCGTTGGATATAGGTCTTAGCCAGCCATAGCTGAGCTTCCTGGAACACAGGCCGGTGTTTCAGGAAGTATTTTTTAGGTTTTGAAGAGACAACCGGTTCGGCTTCGATCTCTGCAGGCCGCTCCGTCTCTGTTGAGACAGGCCTGGTCTCTTTGACCCCGGTCTTTTTTTCCGGCTCCTTTTCCTTTACCTCATCAATCTGGATTTTTGCCGGGGCGGGTCCTGAAGCAGGAGAGGGTTTGCCTTTGGCCTTTGCCTTTTTCCTGGCCGCGGCAGCCTTCTTTTTAGCTTTGGCTTTTTTCTGCGCTTCTTTTTTCTTTTGAGCTGCTGTCTTTTTCTTGGAAGAAGATGTTTTTTTGGTATCTGACGTTGATGTAGAAGGCCTGGAAGCAGAGGCCCTGGCTTCCTTGGCCGTTTCTCTCTCCTGTAAACGGCGCTGTTTCTCTTCTTCACGCTTTTTAGCAGCCGCCTTTCTCTTTTGTTTAGGCGACATGCGTTTTTCTTTTTCCTTCGCGAGCTTTTCCTCGCTGTAATTCTGCACGACGTATTTAAAAGAGTTTTCCGCCCTTTCATAATCTTTTTTCAGAAACTGGGCCTTACCCATCTGAAAATAGCTGTCATCGACCCAGTGACTGGCCTGATGCAGGTAGATGTCTTTCTTTAGCTTATCGATAGCAGTATTGAGAGAAGAGGCGGCAGTCGTCGAATCCGTATCAAGCAGGTAAGGATAGATGACGAGCTGCTCCTGGAAGTTGTCCGGGTGCTTCGCCTCGATCTCGAGGATCGCAGCATCGATGATCTCATCGGCATTGAAATAGCCGTTGAAATACGCTGTCATATTCTGATATGCCCTCCCTATAAAGCCTACGTCTTCTTTCTTTTTGTTGGGAGAAGCGCAGCCTGTAAGGACCGCGACAGCCAGGAGAAAATAAAGGTATGTTGATTGATGTTTCTTCAATGTAAAAAGTACTTTTTAAATAATAACGATTGACTTTGTCGACTGACAATCAAACGTAACTTTAACAAAAATTCGCACAAAGGTAAGGGAATATTTTCAGAAAAATGTCTGATACTTTGACGCAAAGCCGGTTCTGCCGGCGTTTAAGCCTAAAGCGACGTATCATATACCACAAAAAAACAAAAGCATGGAGGAGTATAAGCAAGCCTGCCGACGGTTAAGTGAGATCCTGGACCAGGTCCCGCCACGGCTTTCGGCTATCGAAGAGCAGGTTCTCAGGCACAGGCCAGGCCCGGGCAAATGGAGCAAGCTCGAAATCATAGGGCACCTGATCGACAGTGCCGCCAACAATCACCACAGGCTGATCCGCGCCCGGACGGAAGACAGCCCCGAGATCATCTATGACCAGGATGCCTGGAATCAGGCCGGCCGGTATGGTCAATTGGATAAAAACCTGCTGATCTCTTTCTGGGAGATATACAACAGGTATATTCTCGAATTGCTGAAAGTCCTGCATGAGCAGGAGCTAAGCCGCACAGTCAGATACGGACCTGAATATATCCCGCTTGAAGCGCTGGTAATCGACTATGTGGCTCACATGGAACATCATCTGGGCCAGATACTGGACGGGGCGGCTATACCCGGGGATCCGGGCATTACGCTATAAACTTTGTAGATTTGCAGCGTTATAAAAGAACTTGATTCCGATGGCTGAAAATTCAAAGATCAGGTCGCTGATCGACAAATGGCGGAAACAATACAAGGTCATCATCCTCGACGAGGTCTCAATGACCACTAAAAGAACACTGGGTATCAGCCGGTTAAAATTCGGATCCTTTATAGGGATCATATGTCTTATTACCGCAGTAATAACAACGATATTGACGACACAAACCGGCATCATCAACTACCTCGGTCCCAGGCCCAAAATGTTGCTGGGACAGGATTATATCTCCATAGCGGCACAGTTGGACAGCCTGCAGTTCCTCTCATCGGAAAGGGAACGGCAGTTGGTTCATATCGAAAAGCTGCTCACCTCACGAATAGAAGATAAGGAAGGCCCGGCAGAGAACAAAGACCGGGAAGAGAATATCATAACGGAAAGAGATGACGAGGAATCACACAGCCATGAGGAGGATGCGCTGCTGCCGATGCTCTGTTTCCTGAAACCGGTCCAGGGTGAGGTAACCAGTGAGTTTGACAGTTCAAAGCTGCATTTCGGGATCGATCTGGCTGCCAGGGCCGACTCTAAAATATTTGCCGCTGAGGATGGCTTTGTTTTGTTCAGCGGCTATTCGAAGGAAAACGGCAATACCATCATGATCCAACATGCCAATGGATACAAGACGTGGTACAAGCACAATTCCAGTATCCTGGTGCAGTTGGGACAGGAAGTGGCCAAAGGGGACGAAATAGCGGTCATAGGTAACACAGGAGAAAATTCGACCGGCCCGCATCTGCATTTTGAGCTTTGGAGAGACTCGAAAGTCATAGACCCTGCTTCAAGAATTGATTTTTAGCTGCCTGGGGAAAAATCAACATATTAATATTCATATATTATTGATTGTCAAATCATTAATTTGCTTAATCAAAATTGAAACAGGGATAAATCAATAATGAGACAGCTGGCATAGGTCTGTGATCATTTCTGTCTGCCAGGTAATATCCCTGGCAATCTGTAAATATTAAAAGAATTTTAACGTCTGCTCACAGCTCCGGCCCATAATCTGTGCTTCATATTGTGTGATTATTATTAATTTTGTGCCCGTTTATCTTCATTTTACTTTATTAGCGCTTATTTATATTATAATCAATTAAACATATCCTCATGAAACTATTACATTTTATTCTGCTGGCAGCCATTATCGCAACCGGTACTTCCTGTAAAACGGGAAAAAAGCTGAAAGCAGCCGAAGCCCAGTACAAGACGCTCAGTGACCAGTATGTCGCCCTCGAAAGAAAGCTTATCGATTGTGAAACCTCCGTTACAGAAGCTGACAAAAGACGCAGGGTTTCCGATAAGGAGATCGAAGAATTAAATAAACAGATCGCTTTTCTCCGTGAAAACAACACCGCTGTCCTCGGTCAGCTCAAGGACCTCTCCGTCATCTCAAGCAGCCAGGCCGAATCCATTAAAAAATCCCTGGAAAATATAGGCGCCAAAGACAGCTATATCCAGACCATCCAGCAGGCTGCCGCACGTAAGGATTCTCTCAACCTGACCCTCGTGATGAACCTCAAAGGCGCACTCGCCAATGTCAATGACCAGGATGTCGAGATCAAGGTCGACAAAGGCATCGTCATGATTTCTCTTTCCGATAAAATGCTGTTTAAAAGCGGCAGCTACGACATTTCCGAAAATGCCGGCAATGTCCTGTCCAAGGTCGCCCAGGTGCTCAACAATCAGCCTGACCTTGAGATCCTGATCGAAGGCCACACCGACAATGTTCCTATCAGCAAGCCCGGTATCAAGGACAACTGGGACCTGAGCGCTCTCCGGGCCACCTCTATCGCCCGCGCATTGCAGACCCGTTATGGCATCAATCCCAGAAGGATCACAGCAGGCGGAAAGAGTGAATTCGTGCCGCTTACCACCAATGATACGGCCGAGGGACGTTCCATCAACAGGAGAACACGCATCATCATAATGCCACAGCTGGACCAGTTCTTCAAGCTCCTGGAGAAAAAAATATAATTCCTTTCTCTGAAACAAATTGATCCTTAATTGTTTAAATACATCAACAGTGACAATAGGTGTCTATTGTCACTGTTTTTTTGAATTTCAATTTAAACATTAACTTTGCCCTATTATGTGGATCCAGGTATTCAAATCAAAAATTCACCGGGCTACCGTGACCGAGGCCAATCTCAACTATGTGGGCAGCATCACCATAGATGAAGATCTTATGGATGCCGCCAACCTTTATGAAGGCGAACGCGTACAGGTAGTCAACAACAACAATGGTGAAAGGCTCGAAACATACGTCATCCGGGGTGAAAGAGGCTCAGGCTCCATCTGTCTCAACGGAGCTGCGGCCAGGAAGGTCGAAGTCGGGGATACGGTCATCATCATTGCCTACGGATTCATGACCCCTGAAGAGGCCAGGACATTCAAGCCCGCAGCTGTTTTTCCGGATGCAAACAATAAAATAGTGTGACATCACGCAGTAAAAAACTCCTTTCAGATCTTCTTAAATTTTTATTGTTTCTCGCAATAGGGGCGGGTATCCTCTACTGGGTCTACACCTCTCAAAACAAAGCATATCAGGCACAGTGCGTCATCGACGGCATTCCCCAGGATGAGTGCAGCCTTATGGATAAGCTTCTTACTGATTTCAGATCGATCAATCCATGGTGGACGATCGTCGTCATTCTCTGCTACCAGATGAGCAATGTCGTCCGCTCATTACGCTGGCAGATGATATGCAAGCCGCTGGGCTATAAGATCAGATTCAACAATGCCTTCTGGACGATCATGCTGGGATATTTTGCCAATCTGGGACTATCCAGGGCAGGAGAGGTTGTCCGGGCAGGAAGCTTGTCCAGGTATGAAAAGATCAAGCTCGACAACGTCATCGGCACCATAGCCCTGGACCGGGTCCTCGACCTGGTCTCCATGACCATTGTCATCCTCATTGCATTTTATTTCCAGTATGACGAGATACACAACTATCTGTCGGCCAACATGAAAGATTTTGACCTCGTCGCTTTCAGCAAAGGATGGATCTTTCAGTCGTTTTTAACAGGCCTTGCGCTCTTCCTCCTGTTGCTCATCCTTTTCAGGAACAGGATCCGCCAATCCCTGCTGTACCTCAGGATCAAAAACTTCGTCAAAGGCATCTTAGCCGGGATGAAGACCATTAAAAACATCGACCGTCCCATACTTTTTTCATTCTACAGCATAATGGTGTGGGTTTTCTACTTTGCTATGGCCTATTTTGCCTTTTTCTCTTTTGCCCCGACGGAGCATCTTGGTATCCGGGCCGCATTGCTGGTCTTTGTTTTTGGCAGCTTTGGCATCGTCATTCCTTCACCCGGAGGCATGGGCACCTATCATGCGCTGGCCATGGCAGCCCTAGCCATATACGGCGTCAGGGGCGATGACGCCTTCAGCTATGCCAATATTATGTTCTTCAACATACAGATCATGACTACGATCGTGTTCGGCATCTTATCCATCATCCTTCTTCCACTTATCAACAGGCATTATATACCCGAACATACCACCATCATACATGGAAGCGAACAATCATAAGATATTGGGGCCGGAAGCTGCAGCACGCCAGGTCAGGTCCTGGCAGCAGCAAGGGTATGATGTTGTCTTTACCAACGGCTGCTTCGATATCCTCCATACGGGACACATCAGATATCTTGCCTCATCGGCAAAGCTGGGAGACCGGCTCATCGTGGCGCTCAATGACGATGCGTCTGTCCGTCGCCTCAAAGGAGCCTCCCGCCCTGTCAATCATCTCGAAGACAGGATGGAAGTTATGGCGGCCCTCTCCTTTGTCGATGCCGTTACGTGGTTTACGGAAGACACTCCGTTTGAGCTGATATCCGCCCTGGTGCCCGATATCATTACCAAGGGCGGTGATTACACTCCGCAGTCCGTGGTGGGCGCCGATATGGTCACAGAAAAGGGTGGCCGGGTAGAGATCATCCGGTTTGAAGAAGGTTATTCTTCCACATCCATTCTCGACAGGGCCCGTTGATCTTCCTGCCCCGTTTCAGGGATGGCCTCTCCCGGTAAACCACCAAAAAAATATTTCCCTGTAAATGATGAAGGCAGGTATTTTCTCAGGATTTATCTTTGTTATATCAAATGATTGATAACCGGATTCAGGTAAACATTTGATTTAGTTTTGGAAAGGGTGATGCTTAATAAATTTTTTTCTTAAAATGGAATTTCGATAAAGATCGGGATTCCATTTTACTTTTTATCGACCTGGCCCGACGGTACATAAGGCAGGATTACCTCAAACCTGTCATCTTCATCATTGACAGTCAGCTCTTTTCCAAACATAAGCCTGTAGCGGTTCCTTATGTTGTACAATCCCAGACCGGTACCGGTCGTCTTTACATTCTTCTTTTGTTTTGAATTGGAAAACAGGATCGACCTGTCCGGGTTCTGAATGATCTTTACCTGCATAGGCTTATTGCGGGAGATGATATTGTGATTGACCACATTTTCAAAAAGGATCTGGAGCGTCATCGGCGGAATGACCCCGCTTCTGTCCCTTACATCAAGCTGCAGGGTAAGATTATCGCCAAACCTCTGCTGCAGCAGGAAATAAAAATCATTGAGCAGGTTGATCTCTTCCTCTACGCTATGCGCTTCCTCCCGGATCGTAAGGATCGCCCTGTAAAATGCCGCCAGCTTCTGGATATACAAATGCGCATTGTCGGGATTCTCTTCTATCAGTGCTGTGATCGTGTTAAAGCTGTTGAATAAAAAATGGGGATTGATCTGGCTTTTTAATATCGCGACCTGGGCCTCCAGCTTTTCTCTTTCCAGCTTCTGCTTCCTGATCTTTGTCCGCTCCATGATCCTGACGACAAGGTATATGATGCCAGTGAGAAGCAACAAACCTGTCATACGGAACCACCAGGTCGCATAATAGGGCTTTTCTATTGAGAACTGATACCGCACAATGCCGGAGCCCGGTGATGGGCCTTCCCCTACGCTCTCCAGCTCGAACTCATAGCTGCCGGGAGGGAGATTGGTATAGAAAACATACTTGTCCAAAGTGGTCTTAAACTGGTCTTCATAGCCTTTCAACCGGTATTTATAGCTCACCCTGGCAGGATCATTGTACCAGATACTCTTAAAATTGATCTCTATACTGTTTTCATTATACCCGAATATGCGCCGCAGCCCTTCTTCTTTGCTTCCGAAAAACCGGACCGACTGTATCACCGTATTAGGACGAAACCGCCTGACAAGCTCCGTATTCGTTACCTGGACGATACGATCGTCGCCTGCTATCAATACGACCCCCGGACCGGCGCTGCACGCCGAATTGAGTGTCGGGGAAAACAGGCTTCCTTCGAATAGTCCTTCATAAAGCAGCGCGCGGCGGCCTGTATCATCGTTCAGCAGGATCTTGCCCTCACTGTATGTGCACACCAGGCCCTGATCGACCTGCACAAATCCCGAGATATTATCCGCTGAATAATTCAGCAAAACCCGGCCCGTCTCATCCAACTGTCTTTGCTCCGCATGGATGCCGTCGAGATTGAGCCATAATGAACGGCCATTGCTCAATACGGATTGCACAGACTGGTTGCCGTACTTATACGCCATATAAGGCTTCAATATCGAGCCGTCAAGACGCCACAGCCCTTTTCCGTCACTACCAAACCATACGCCACCTGAGTCGACTGAAACGGTATAGATGAATTGAGCCCCGATACTTTCATCTTGATGGAATGACAGAACCTCGCCGACCTGGTATTTGTTGCCCGGATCAAGCACAAGCTCATATGCTCCGGACAAGGTTGCCAGGTAGACCCTGTTATCGATCCCGGCCATCGACATAATATTCTGATCCTTCAATACAGGCGACTCAAACCGGTGCAAACGCCCGTCTGCGTACCGGTACAGACCCTGCCCGTAGCTGCCTATCCACAGGTTCTCTCCCGGATCCGTATGCAGGGAGACAATATTGAGCTTCTCTGCGCCGGTGATACGCTCCATATGGTCTGCCGCATAACTGTACAGGCCATGCGAGGTTCCTATGTATATTCTCCCTTTGTTGAGCTGCAGGCATTGGATGCCTTTTATTCCCGGATCAAAGGTACTCAGCACCGGATTGACCAGTGTTACATTCCCGTCACCTTCAAAAGCCGCTATCCATCCCTCTTCTGTCAAGACAAGGCTCATAAGAGAGTTGGCCTCTACGACAGAAGACAGGATATAATGCCGGTTATTGCCGAGGCCAGCCAAGACCAGGCCCTTGTCCGTATCACCGTACACAATTTTATTACGACCCAGGCATTTCAGGTGATCGATCCTTTTTCCGACGGATATCGGGTAACGCCTGATCGAGTAATCCTCTATACCGACCGTAAATATCCCGGACTCATAACTTCCCGCGACCATCTCATTCAGGCCGTCATAGTCCATGGCCGTCACCAGGTTATCCGGCAGTATATTGGTCTGATCAAGGCGCCTGAGCAGGGAAAGGCTGTTTCCTGTTTTTATATATACAAACAAGCCGGAATCGGTGGCTATCCATATTTTATCCTTTCTGTCCTTCCTGATCTCATAGATCTCATTGGCATTTGGGATCCTGAGGCGGGTAAATGCAGGGGACAACACGTTATATACCAATGCGGTCCCGTCACTACATGAAAAGATAATGTGACTTCCGACGGAAATGCCTTTGACCGCTTCAACCGTTTTTTCCAGGGGCAGAGCGATGCTTTCGAAAGTGGCCTTATTCTTCCAGGTCAGCCGGTTGTTCTGGTCCACATAATATTTCCTGCCGCTGTTCTCTACGGAGAATAAGGGTCTCACTGATTGCAGTGGTGGTTGCCCGGCCAGGTTCAGCTTTTCTCCGTCAAATAAAAACAAGCCTTCTTTGGTATAGATCTCCAGTAAACCATTGTCAAGCTGAGTGACGGAATGCAGCCTGACCCTTTTATTGAAATGAGTGAGGGCGATTTTCCTCTTTAAGGGAAAATGATGATCGTTCTCTTTCCAAAATGCCGGCTCTATGCTCTGGCTGGCCAACGAGAAGGGGAGCATCCCGGCAACGACCAGGACAACCAGGTATCTGCTGATGGTCACCCGGTACGGCTCGTCAATACAGGTCGCCACTGACGCTGATATTTATCTCCTCACTGATCTTCTGTTTTACCAACCTTGGAATTGCGATGTTGTAGTCTTTGAGCATGACGGAAAAATCCGACTTAAAGCTCAGCTTCTGGTTCTGATTGGTCAATATAACCCGCGATATACATTCTTTGGTCACACCATGTATGGTAAGCTTACCCTTGGTCCGGAACGAGGAGCTTCCTTCCTTGCTCCAGTCGACAGGGTCAATGATGACGCCCGAATAGGTCGCTCTCGGATACAGGTCGACCTCCATATAATTTTCCAGGAAATGCTCTCTCTGCAGCGGGCTGTTGAAGCCCACAAATGATTCTATCGGCAGGGCAAACTCAAATTTATTGATATCTTTACTGACCTTCCCGCGCAGCTTGTCCGACATAGCCTGGATCGTTTCAAGATCGGCCTTACTGATAAACTTTACTTCGCTTTTCCTGACCTCGACCACCTGTTGCCTGACCCCGGAGTCAGAAGGCAGCACGGGCCAGGTCATAAAATATGACCACCACATCAGCAGTATGGACAGGCGTTTTATTTTCATAGCTCTGTCTGATATCCGGCTGCTACTTCGATCGCAGCTCCACCTTGTTATTCTTCTCGACCAGCATCACGGCAGGATTGGCTTTCAGCACGTTGATCAGCTGATTCTGATCGATCGTGGTCTTATCAAATCCGATCAGGTAAATACCGCTCTTCGACAACTCCTGCTTGATAAATAGCTTATATCTCCAATTGTCGTCCACGACATTCTGAATGTTCTGGCCTTCCTTGATCTGAACGATCAGCTCATCGGGATTGACGGTCGAGGCCTCCGTATCAGCCTGCCAGCCGACCCGTCCTATATATATGCGGATGGCGGATGAGAGGTTGGCCAACGGTGTGGGATATAACCCATGGGTCAGGATCTTTTTCTTTACGCTGTTGTAATCATCGAAGAAATAATAGGTCACCGCTGCAAGGTCAACAATGTTGTTGGTATATTGATTTTTAAACGTATCCAGCTTAATGGTCCGGTAAATATCCAGCAGCGAGTCGAATTGGTTGCCGGTAAGCTTCATCATATAATTACCCTCGTAGTTGATATATTTCTTTCCGTTAAGGCGGATGGTTGAATCGCTCAGCAGGGAGATCTCATATACCGCACATCTGCCGAAACAGGGTCCCTGATCGATTGTAAAATATTTCTGAACCTTTGGTTTTTCACCGGCAGGCGCTGCCGTCGTCATCGTTTTGTTGCTCGTCTTGCATGCACCCATTGCTGTCACCAGCAATACGATCACCGCAAGATTTGTGTATAATTTCATGATCTATCTTTTTATAATTAGCTTCAACGTAGTCTGATCATCTTTAGTTCGGACCTTTAGAAAATACATGCCGGGGGCAAGGCTCCGGTCATAGTGTAGATTGAGTTCTCTCTGGGCGATCCTGGTATATCTCCTGATCTCTCTTCCGGCTTCATCATACAGCTCTATGTACAGGACCTCATTGTAGCCTTCGTCCTGAACCAGGACGATCTCACCGTCGATGACCGTATTATAAAGGCGGATCCTGTCTTTCAACGGCTTTTTCCTGTCCCCTGACGTATCACACTGTGTCCTGGCGCCGTTCAACAGGCCGGGCCTGCTGTTCTCCAGTGTTGCCCTCATCCTGGCGCCCTGTCCCGGTGTAAAAAGATACATGCACTCATCATTGACATAATCCATAAAGTTCATAAAAAGGTTGGAAGTCTGGCAGGAAAGCTGCGGGTAGTTGGGGCAACCATAGTGCGGTGTTCCCTGTTGCGGCGTATCCTCGACCAGGTCATCTCCGCAACCGTTGGCATTTTTACCCCACAGATGCAGCAGTCCGAAATAGTGACCTACCTCATGCGTCGTGGTACGTCCTATATTATACCTTCCCTTAGGGTCGACCGTACCGATATTGCCAAAATTGGTATAGTTGATCACCACGCCGTCCTCATCAGCAAAAAATACACTTTCAGGGCTTGTCGCAAATCCCAGGTATTCATCCAGGCGGCATACCCAGATATTCAGATATCTGCCGGTCGGCCACGCATCCGCACCTCCCAGGTGGCTGTGATGGATGCGCTTCTGTCCCAGTTCATTGGTCTTTAATCCTATATTCTGAAAATTGGTGGAGTGATAGGTGATACCGGTAGTCGGATCGCCTGCAGGATCTTCACTGGCCAGGCAGAAACGGATGCCGGTATCTTCATAGAGATATTTGAATTCATCCGGTAAATTATCCGGGATGATCAAAGCGGAAAAATCGGCATTGAGAAGCTCTATCTGGGATCTGACCTGTGCTTCACTGATCTTTTCGTCAGGATTGTTATATACCACATGCACGACAACAGGGATGTATACCTGGCTTCTCTGGCTCAGTCCCGGCCTGTCGACCGCCCTTTGGATCTCCGCTTCAAATGCAGCGCTTCGGACCTCATAGCCGGCTATTCTCTCCCTGGCCTCTGACACGATGAGGTCATGACCACACCGTTCCTGGGCTTTCAGCGATACGATCGCCAAAACCGGAACCAGGAGAGACAGTATGTACATAGATGGCCGATTCATTTGCCAAATTTACTTCAAATAAATGAAACGTTTCAAATGGCCGGAATGTATATTCAACCTTATTTTATCCGTTCCGGTTTCCCGGACTGCTTCAAAACTGGCTGCACCGCTCCGGATAAGCCCACAGCTTAAGATCAATCTACCTGGTTTCTCAGCAAATCTTTCAGTGTATCCCTGCGGCGGATGAGCCTGGCTTTTCCTTTTTCGATCAGGACTTCAGCCGGTTTGAAGCGCGCATTATAGTTCATGGACATTTCGAAGCCATAGGCCCCGGCGTTATAGAAGACGAGATAATCGCCTTCGGAAATCTCCGGCAGCATCCTGCCTTCGGCAAAGGTGTCGGTCTCACAGAGGTTACCCACTACATGGTAAGGCTTTCTGTCACCATTCTCATTACTCAGATTCCCTATCCTGTGGTATGCTCCATACAGCATCGGCCTGATCAGGTGATTAAAACCGGTATCCAGGCAGGCAAACACCGCAGCGGGTGTTTTATGCAGCACATTGACCCTACCGATCAGATAGCCGCACTTACTGACCAGGAACTTGCCCGGCTCGAACCAGATCTGATAAGGTTGACCATCAGGCCGCCGGTATCGCTGAAACAGAGCGCCCAGACGCAGAGCGAGCTGATTGACATCCGTCTCCTGCTCGTGCAGATCATATGGTATCTTCAATCCTCCCCCGAGATCGATAAACCTCACATCCGGAAACTGGTTGATAAATTCCATCATAACTTCCACTTCCTTTATATATACTCCCAGGTCATTGATATCGCTACCGGAATGGATGTGCAGGCCATTGAGCACAATGCCGTATTGACCGACGATCTGCCGGATGGTTCTCACCTGTTCGATCGGGATCCCGAATTTGCTGTTTTCATGCCCGGTGGCGATGTTGAGGTTTCCGCCAGCCATGATATTTGGCCGGAGACGCACACTGGCGGGATATTTTGAGCCGAATTTCCTGCCGAATTTTTCCAGGGTGGAAAGATTGTCGATATTGACGTGAACACCGATGCTCACCGCTTCCACGACTTCATCAAAGAGGACGCCGTTGCTTGTAAAAATGATCTGCTCCGGATGGAATCCGGCGTGGATGGCAAGATGGATCTCATTGATGGAGCTGCAATCGATACTGGCTCCCAGCTTCCTGACATATTTCAGGATATTGATATTGGTCAGCGCCTTACATGCGTAGAAAAAGGTAGCATGGGTGCCTTTAAAGGCGGATTTGAGCTTTTCATATTGTTGCTTTATGCTGTCGGCATCATACACGTACAGAGGCGTACCGTATTCATAAGCGGCATTGATCAATAACTGGCTGTCGAGCTCGTGGTCCATTTTTTTAAATAGTTACTGGTTTTTAAATATTTATTACTGCTGAGGAAAATTGTGAAAAAGTAAGCTCAGATCTGCTTACCCTTGATGATCACCCTGGAGATCGGGTGATTTCCGAATGCATAGGGATAGTAGGCCAATGACGGCATGGGGCGGGTGATGATGAGGTTGGCCATCTTTCCCGGGGTGATGCTGCCGGTTGTTCCGGTAAGCTCCATGGCAGCCGCTCCGTTGATAGTAGCTGCATTGACAGCTTCTTCGGGTGTCATTTTCATCCTGATACAGGCAAGGGACACCACTAGGTTCATATTGCCCGAAGGCGCCGTCCCCGGGTTAAAATCCGATGCAATGGCAAGCCTGGCACCGGCCTCGATCATTTCTCTCGCCTGCGGGAAGGGAATTCCGAGAAAGAATGCACAACCCGGCAGCATAGTGCCGATCGTTTCCGAACCTGCAAGAGCGCTGATAGATTGCTCATCCATTTCTTCCAGGTGATCCACACTTACCGCTCCGTGCGATACTCCCGTCTCTACACCTCCTGATACCGCCAGCTCATTGGCATGAATCTTGGCCTTAAGGCCATATTTTGCACCGGCCTCGATGATCCTCGCTGTTTGTTCCGGGGTAAAAAATCCACGGTCACAGAAAGCGTCGATATAGTCAGCCAGGCCGTGATTCGCTATATAGGGCAACATTTTTTCGATGATCAACCGGATATAGCCGTCCTGGTCGTTCTTAAATTCACGGGGAAATGCATGCGCTCCCAAAAAAGTAGCTTTGACGGGAATTTCATTTTTTTCTTTCAGACGACGAATCACCCGGAGCATCTTGATCTCACTGTCGAAATCAAGGCCATAACCACTTTTGATCTCGATAGCGCCCGTACCCATTCCCTGTACTTCGGCAAACCGCTGATAGCTCGCATCGAACAAGGCTTCTTCATCCATGGAGCGCAATACATCGGCCGAATTGAGAATGCCGCCGCCCGCTGCTGCTATTTCTTCATAGGAGCTGCCCTTGAGGCGCATTTCAAATTCTTTTTCCCTGCTGGCGGCATGCACAAGATGCGTATGGCTATCGCACCAGGCAGGCAGAACATGTCCGTTGCAGGCGTCAATAACGGAGCTTCCCGCTATAGCCTCATATTCCGACATCGGGCCTACCGATGCTATTTTGCCTTCTTTGATCGTGATATAAGCGTCGCTACAGGCAGGCAGGATACCCAGCTCTTTGCCCCTCAAGGCGCTCTTTACACCTGTATCATAGCAGCCCCAGACCTTCGCAATATTGACAATAGTCAGGTCGCCTGTCATCAATTGATGGTTTTGATAAAGGACTGGATACCCGACCCGGCGAGCTTAGCGATAAAATCACGCGCCTCCTGCTCCGTATAATATTTTCCGGCGATGACCTTATATACGATCTTATCGCCCTGGTCGACATTTTCTATAAAAGCTTTTCCTCCCTGTGCATTGATCTTGGTAATAAGCGACCGGGCGCTCGACTCTACACTGAAGATCCCGGCCTGAACCAAGTATTTGTACCCGCCTTTGGATGCGGACGGGTTACGGCTTGCTATCTCATCTTCCTGTGCAGGCATTTCCTTTTTTGGCTGCTCAGGCGTTTTCCTGACCTCAGGCATCGCTTCAGCAACCGGTTGAGCAGCCTTTACAGGTTCGGGCTTTGTCTCAACGGCAGGCTTCGTTACAGGTGGCGTGCCGGCAGAGGCATATTGAACTTCTTTTTCAGCCTTCCCGGCCGGCGTGGCTTCCCGGCCTGCATTGCTGCTCATTGCAACTGTTGCGACAGGTACCTTCGTCTCTTCCCCATCATCTATACCTTTATAACCTTGCCAGTCAGCGACCTCACCCTCATAGGAGCCGTCCTGGTAATTTACTGACTTTCCGGCATTGCCCGGCAGGCTGTAAAACTGGAGGAACTCGGCGCATTTCGCTCTTGAAAGGCCATGATTAGCCCTAGCGACCAGCTTGCCCTGGCCGTTGAGGATGGCAATGGAAGGAGCCTTGCTCAGCTCCCATTTTTTAAGCAGCATTTTCCCGTCAAAATCTTTTACATTGGCTATCACGCCTATATATGACTGATTCATCTGCTTTTTCACAGTGGCATCTTCCAATACGACAGAGGTCATATAAGCAGCGCTCTTACTGTTATCCTGGGTAAATACAACTGCACAAAGCTTGTTATTCTGTTGCGCCTTCTGTTTGGCATCCAGGTAGTTCTTTTCAAAATAAGCAGGACTCTGACCGGAAGCCCAGTTTACCACCCATAACGTTAGAAATAAAAAAGAGATAATGCGCATATTTTTTCTTTAAAAGTGAAACTTAAAAACAGTAGAAAATACCAGCTTTAACAGGTTCAAGGGTACAAATATACACAGGAGAATTAAATAAAAACAACTTTTAACAGACGTATTAAATTTTATTTATATATATAAAATTTAAATATTCTTTACAATAGGACAGTTCTGGACAGTTCGAACGCTTCAGCATACCGCTTCCCGATCTGTGTGCCGCGCACCCTGGCAAGTGACCGGATAAAGTCCGGATCCATATAATCCCGGCCGGCCTGCGTTCTGTATGCCTTGAGGGCTTCGATCTTTTTTGCAATATGCCTTTCTTCAAGGACGATAAAAGCATTGGTCCTGAAATCGATATTGTTCCAGATCAGCTCATAGCCGTAGATCGTCCTTGTTTTGAATGCCCTCATCGCCTCCTGGGCGACCGTACTGTGATCCTGGTGGATATCACGGCTGCTGGGCACAAACAGGATATCCGGCTCATATTCCTTCCGGAGCTGCATCAGTATCTCAAGGATCTCCTGTCTTACATAATTGAGCTTGCGTACTTCATACTTATACACGATGAGCCTTTCAGGCAGGATACCCAGTACCTCCGTCGCCTGTCTTACCTCGACCTCAAGCTGATTGGAAGGAAATTCCGGAGGTACAGACCGGTCGGCGGTAGAGAATGCGATATAATACACTTCAGCTCCCTCTTCCACCGCCCTGGCTATGGTGCCGCCGCAGCCCAACTCTCCGTCATCGGTATGCGGAGCCAATACAAATATTTTTTTACCGGAAAACATATTACAGGTAAAGATAAAAAAATAACAAAAATCCATTTCCCTTGTATCGATATGCAGGCAGGTCACAGCTCGTTTTCACACCCTTCGGTCTAAAAACAAAAAATCCCGGTCGTATCGATACCGGGATCTATTTTTTAGAAAGAACGACTGTTCTTCTGTTAGGATACTTACTCTCTTCAGATATTTTCCACGAATTCAGATATTTCTTCTGCAATTATTTTCGAGCTGGTGCCATTCCCCAATGCCGTATTAGGCGACGTCCGATCCGGATCATTTTTTAGATTTCTCATAGCGACCTCATAATCAGCACCGCATACGATACCTTTTCCTTCATTGATCACTTCAATCCACTCTGTCTGGTTGTCAAGAACAAGGACATATTTTCCATGGAAATAAGCTTCCTTTATGACGCCTCCGGAATCCGTCAACACCCGCTCCGAATGAGCTATCAGCGTCTGTGTATCCCAGAAACCGATCGGATCGATGATCCTGATATTTTTATTTTCCAGATAATGATCCAGCTCAAACTTTTTTATGGCTTTCAGCGTCCTGGGATGGATGGGGAAAAGGACGGGCAGATGCGCATCGGAGAATATCCGTAAAATAGTCTCCAATGCCAGGCGGTTATCGGTATTATTCTGCCTGTGACAGGTTGCAAAAATGTATTGGCCCGGCATTAAGCCATATCTGGCTGGTAATTCCGGTTTGTCAAAATATTTTTTCCCGGCAAACAACAGATCAAGCACAGGATCACCGCTATGAATGACCTTACCCCTGACATTGCTTTTCTCCAGAAACTCAACGGCCGTTCTGCTCGGACAGAAATACAGGTCTGACAAGGCATCCGTCACGATCTTATTGATCTCTTCCGGGATATTTTTGTCGAACTCCCGCAGGCCCGATTCCACGTGAGCGAGCTTGATGCCTTTGAGGTTGGCACAAAGCGCCGCAGCCCCTGTCGAATTGGTATCGCCGAACACAACGACCAGGTCCGGCCGGTCCTTATCCAGCACATCAGAGAGCCTGCTCATGATCGAAGTATACTGGGCTGTCGAAGTGCCGGAACCACAATTGAGCTGATAATCAGGCACCGGAATTTCCAGCTCGTCAAAAAATAATTCTGACAAATTATAGTCATAATGCTGGCCGGTATGGATCAATTTTATCTCTATGGGATAATTTTCCATCGCTTTAAGCACCGGCGCAGCCTTGATAAATTGCGGCCGGGCGCCGACTACGAAAAATATCTTTTTCAAAATATTGAATTTGTAAGCTCCTTCATTGTGTTTCCCGTAGAAAAATTGCTCATCAATGCTTCTGTATCAACAGGTTTATTAATATAACCCGTTTTAAGCCAATGATCATATTCCCTTACCACAAAAGCCTCAATTCCTGCGAGATCGGCCTCCGCATCAGAAAAACATTCGCCGGCATTGACCACGTGAAGGATCCTTATTACTTCCGGGTCGGTCCGGCCCACATTGATACCCAATACAGGACTGCCGGCCTCAAGGTATTCAACCAGCTTGCCTGTCAGAATACCCTCAAATTCGTCCGATGCAATCGATAACAGCAGATTCAGATTGCTCACTTTCTGAAGCTCCTTTGCATCTCCCTGGCTAACCAACCCCTTGTCTTCCAGGAGATCTGACAGGTTATATTTTTTACATAATTTCTGCCAATAGCTTCCATCTTTTCCGGCATAACATATCTTTATCTTCTCTCTCTGAATCACTCCTTTTTGCAGCAGATTGCTGATCACCTTCAGCAATGGCTCCGGGTTGCGCTTATTTAAAAACATAGAGCCGGTATAGGAGATCGTAAACTTTTCTGTTAAAGTTGCCGTTTTTTCCGGCCTGGCATCGATCCCGTTTTTTACTACTATGACCCGGGGGTTGTAGTAATGTAGGTGCTTTGCAAGGCCATCGGATATAGTGATCAAAACATTCGCTTTCCGGAAGATCCGGCGATAGAGCCTCTGATGTAATTTCGGAAAGAACAATTGCTTATAGAACGGCTCTATGATCAGGTCCCTGAAATCAGCAACCCAGATCAACCCGGGGAAGACGATCTTAAGGGCAAAGGCAATATAATGATCGGCCAACGGCCTGTAGGAAGAATAGACATGTGTTATCTTTTCCTTCTTTACCAGCTTTATACCCTTATAGATACCGGAAAAAATATAGACCAGTCCTCCTTCGCTAAAGATCAATTGGAAGGGAAAGGAATTGAATAGCTTTATAATAAATTGTGAAAGAAAATTGGTCTTATATATCTCTTTAAAGTGATCATGCTTTTTCTTCCGGAATATCCTGGTGCGATAGTCCAGGGTAGGGAGCTGCTCAAAGCTTACCGACGCACCAAGGCTTTCAGCAGCTTCCCGGGATACCGGCCTGTTTGTAGTCGTATAGATAAAGCTTCTGTCGCTTTTTTGCAGCAGGTATTTTGAAATATTATAATTCCTCACCGGCGCCGTCCCAAAATACGGAGGGTATATATAGAGCAAAAACAAAAACCGGCTTGCAGAGGCATTTGTCTGTTCAGCTGGTTCCATTCAAAGCCAGAGATTCTTTGTTAGCAATATTAAATTGGGCCAGCACGTGTAAATAAGTAGAGATGATCAACTGATCGTCAAATTCTTTAATTGTTTTTAACCGCCCTGACCTGCCCATACGGGTTCTCTCATCCGGTGACATCAGAAGCATTTTTTCCATGGCAGCGACCAGGCTTTTTACATCCCGTTTTTTGCAGATAAGACCGGTGATATTATCATCTACCACTTCTTTGCATCCTACCTGATCCGATGTGATTATCGGTTTCTCCATTGAGGATGCCTCCAGCAGGATCCGTGGGATTCCTTCCCTGTAAAAGGACGGCAGGACCACACAATCGGCATTTGCTATATACGGCCTGATATCGGCAGTTTTGCCCAGAAAGTTGATAGACCCGTTGCTTTGCCATTTTTTGATCAGATCCATGGGAATCGACTTGGGATTGTCCTCATCTAAAAAGCCGACCAATACACCTTCCACATTATAGCCTTTTTTATTCAGAAGGCTCACTGCATCGACAAACTCCCTGATCCCTTTATCAAAGATCATCCTGGCGGATAAAAGAAAAATCATCTTCGTATCGGAATGATCTCTTGTGGAAGGTATCGGAGAAAAATAATCCGTGTCCACGCCTTCTCCTCTCAGCACCTTGGCTTTTTCTTCCGATATCAGACCGTTCTCAAGAAAGACCGATTTATCATCTTCGTTGAGGAACCAGACCTGTCTTGAATGTTTGAGCGCGATCTTATATAAAAGACGGGCAGAAAAGCTTATCACATTTGAATGGGTAAATGCATATCCAAGCCCGGTAGTCACGGCAATGGATCTGATCCTAAGCTTACCTGCGGCCAGGCTCCCGTATATATTTGGCTTAATGGTATAATGAAAGATAAGATCAGGTGATTCTTCCTGATATATTTTCTTCAGCTCCCGGAAAAGTAAAAGTTCCCGGACCGGGTTGATGCCTTTACGGTCTAAATGCCTTAAAGGAATATGCCGGACAGATAATTTTTCCAGAAGGAATTCAAGATATTCATCGGCCGGAGAAATTATAACAACCTCATATCCATTCTCCACCATTGCCTTTAATACATTCAGCCTGAAATTATAAAAATTCCAGGTTGAATTGGCTACCAGCGCAATCTTATATTTCCTTTCCTTCAAGATCAAAGGTATTTATCAAACCGTGTCTTTACTTTTTCAGCCAATTGTTTTATTTCCTGCTCTTTATCTATCGGATAGATCAGCAGCACATCCTCTTCCTCCACGACAATGAGGTCCGAAACATCCCTCAAAATTATCAATTTTCCCGTATTTGTCTTCACAAGGGTATTGGATACATTTTCAAGGATAATTTCATTACACATCAGCGCATTGCCACGTTCATCCTTTTTGATCTCCTGAAAAAGTGACGCCCAGGTGCCCAGATCCGACCAACCGATGTCCGACGGTATCGTGTACACATCCGACGATTTTTCGATGATGGCATAGTCGATGGAAAGACTCGGTGTAGCCGGATATAATTGCCGGATCAAGGCAGGAACTTCAGCTATGTCAGCGCTTAGGATCGGGGCCAGGATCTCATAGAGCTCCGGGGCATGCTCCTGATAAGCGCTAAACAATGTTCTGATGCTCATGAAGAACATTCCTGCATTCCACAGGTAGTCGCCCGATGCAAGAAATTGTCCTGCTGTCGCCAGGTCCGGCTTCTCTCTGAATGCCCTGACCTTATGTATGTGACCTTTTAAAGCTGCTTTTTCATAATTGATATACCCAAAGCCGGTATCCGGCCGGCTGGGCTCTATACCCAGGGTAACAATTGCATTATGCTTCGATGCATACTCAAAAGCTTCATTGCAGAGCTCCCTGTAATGGTCATCTTTAAGTATCAGATGGTCCGAAGGCACAAAGCCGATGACGGCGTCAGGGTTTTCCCGGGCTATCATCAATGCCGTGAGCAATACGCTTGGCGCTGTATTGTTCCTTGATGGCTCACCGATGATATTGTTGTCGGGAAGTGCCGGCAGATGTTCCTTTACAAGTGTCTGGTACAGCTGATTGGTAACACAATAAATGTTGTTATTTTCTATAATAGGCAGAAAACGGTCGTAGGTCATCTGGAGGAGCGAACGCCCCATACCGAGCATGTCGATAAACTGCTTGGGCCGCGCCTCCCGGCTTGCAGGCCAGAACCGGCTTCCGATACCGCCTGCCATGATCGAGATATAATGATTGCTCTTCATCGGTCAGTGTTTTACAAGTTAGGTTGTTTCGCGTTAATAAGGTATAACAAATTATTTATGATCAATCGATCTTTGTGTCATATGGACAGCAGGTTGTTTTTATATTGATATCCTGCCTCAGAAATGATGGACATCTGTTGTCTGACAGGTCCCGTTTAATTCTAACACGCTTGCTATTCCTTATAGTTTCTTTCACTGATCGATTCTATTACCTGTTGCAGACCTGTCCTGAGGTCGATCTGTGCCTCCCAGCCCAATGATCTGAGCAGGCTGACATCCATCAGCTTCCGGGGTGTTCCGTCCGGCCGGTCGGTATTATATATAAATTCTCCGGTATAGCCGATAATATCCCTGATCAGCCCGGCAAGCTGTGTGATACTAAGGTCATGGCCGACCCCGATATTGACAAACTGCCGCCCGTCATAATTGTGCATGAGAAAAAAGCAGGCATCAGCCAGATCGTCGACATGAAGGAACTCTCTCAGAGGCTTACCTGTGCCCCAGATCTCCACTGCCGGCTCGTTGCTCTCTTTAGCATGCTGAATTTTCCGGATCAGGGCGGGGATCACGTGGCTGTTCTGCAGGTTATAATTGTCATTGGGGCCATACAGATTGGTCGGCATGGCAGATATGAAATTACAGCCGTGCTGGTCCCGGTAAGCTTCACACATTTTGATCCCTGCGATCTTGGCAATAGCATATGGCTCGTTGGTCTCCTCCAGCGCACCCGTCAGAAGGTATTCCTCCCTGAGGGGCTGTGGCGCCATTTTCGGATATATGCACGATGAGCCGAGGAATAGCAGCTTATCTACACTGTTTTTAAACGCCGCATGGATCACATTGCTTTCTATCATGAGGTTGTCATACAGAAAATCCGCCCGGTATGTATTATTAGCCACGATGCCGCCTACTTTAGCGGCAGCTAGGAATACGAATTCCGGTTTTTCCCGCTCAAAAAAAGCGTTGACGGCGGCCTGGTCCCGAAGATCCAGCTCTTTGCTGGAAGACGTCAATAAATTATTAAATCCGGCGGATCTCAATTTCCGCACGATAGCTGAGCCGACCATGCCGTTGGAACCGGCAATGTATATTTTAGAAGATTTTATCATATATCCATGCTGTTTGGCCGATGAAAAAGCATTCCTGATCAACGGCTGTCATATTTCATTTAATTTAGGAAGGAATCACCCTTTGTTGCCCATTAGACTATTCGTATTCATTTCTTACCTCAAACCCGCTTTCTCTCAGCATCTTATCGCGCCGGAACAGATCTACATCAGATGCCATCATTTCCCCGATCAGCATTTTCAGATCATATTTCGGCTTCCAGCCCAGCTTCTGCATAGCTTTAGACGGATCACCTATCAGCAGATCCACTTCGGTAGGACGATAATAACGCGGATCCACAGCAACGACCTCCTTACCTATTTCAATCTGGAATTTTGGATCGGAGCATGCTGCGACCACGGCAACTTCATTTTTTTCTTCACCTCTGAATTCCAATGAGATCCCCACTTCGGCAAAGGCCATTTTCACAAATTCCCTTACAGATGTCGTAACGCCTGTCGCGATGACAAAATCTTCCGGACGATCTTGCTGCAGTATAAGGTACATCGCCTCCACATAATCTTTAGCATGACCCCAGTCCCTCTGTGCATTCAGGTTACCCAGGTATAGCTTATCCTGCAGTCCCAGAGCGATCTTAGCCGTCCCTCTCGTGATCTTTCGCGTCACGAATGTCTCACCACGCAGCGGTGATTCGTGATTGAACAGGATGCCGTTGCAAGCAAACATATTATAAGCTTCCCTGTAATTGACCGTTATCCAGTAGGCATACAGTTTTGCCACAGCATAAGGCGACCTAGGATAAAACGGTGTCGTCTCGCTCTGAGGCACAGCCTGGACCAGTCCGTACAGCTCTGATGTGGAAGCCTGGTATATCCTGGTTTTTTGGGTAAGGCCGAGCAGCCTTACAGCTTCCAGGATCCGCAGCGTGCCGATACCATCTGCATTGGCTGTGTATTCCGGCGTTTCGAAGCTGACATGCACATGGCTCATGGCGGCCAGGTTATATATCTCGTCAGGCTGCACTTCCTGGATAATACGGATGAGATTACTCGAATCCGTAAGATCTCCGTAATGTAGCTTCATACGGATATTTGGCTCATGAGGATCCTGGTACAGGTGGTCGATCCTGTCGGTATTGATAAGTGAGGATCTGCGTTTCACTCCATGAACCATGTATCCTTTATCCAGCAGAAGCTCGGCCAGATAAGCCCCATCCTGTCCTGTAATTCCGGTGATCAATGCGGTTTTAGTCATGCTTTTATTGTATTAATATTTTCAAATGCCCATTCTATCCAGGAACTCAATCGGGTCCCGAAATAATTGGGTAGATGCAAGATCGTAAATTTATTACCTTTTGGTGTTTGAGTTTCCTGTATTTGAAATACTCCTCCATACATCCTGACTGCATATGCCCTAAAAGATCTATGAATCGGTATTTGTAACAAAATAAAGGGGGGTTATCGATTTAATGAGGGATATCCGGTTATCTTTGACTAAACATGACCTCACAATAACAACTAAACCTTCACTCCCGCAGCTTCCAGCATCAGGTAGTGCAATTCCGTATTCTGAATAAACGGTTTCAGCAGTCCGGCCCCGGGTCCTGTCATCGCCAGTTCGACATAGTCGCCCGAATGGTCCATCGCTCCCCAGCCGACCGAAGTAGACCCGGTCTGAAACTGGGCTAGCGGCTTGAACGGCAGATGTCTCGGATTGTATATCCCTTCTTCGCTCAGGTTCTTGTAATAAGACAGAAGCTCCGTTGCCTGCTCATTGGTCACAACAATGCCCTGCGCCCATTCGATCTGTTCGGTAAGCTGCCTGACAGTTGTTGATGGGGTGGTATTATTCAGTATCCAGCTATTGGTCTTTCTGAAGTTCTGGATGCGGTCAAAATTTTTATTGGCCTCTTTTCCATAGAACAGACCCGGGTTGGAATTGCCGTGATCTGTGGTCACGATAACAAGGGTATTCCCGTCTTTTTCGGCAAAGTCCAGTGCTACGCCCACGGCTTCGTCAAAAGCTATCTGATCATAAAGCAGTCCGCCGATATCGTTGCCATGAGCGGCCCAATCTACACGGCCACCCTCTATCTGAAGGACAAATCCGTTCTTATTCCGGCTCAGGAGCCCGATCGCCTTACCTGCCATTTCGGCAAGGGTAGGAATACTCTTTTTTAGATCCTCGTCGGTAAGATGATCAAGAGCATAGGGCAGGCCGTCCTCACTGTATACTCCCAGCAATGGCTTACTGACCGGCGCCTCTTCCATCTCCTTCCGGTTCCTGGCTACCGTATAGCCTTTTTGCTTATAAAGCGCAAAAACATCCTTACCATCTTTTCTCAATGTGCCGCTGAAGTATTCCAGTCCGCCGCCCATGAGGACCTCAAAGCCTTGTTCCAGGTACTGCAAGGCAACTTCTGACTGGTCACTGCGGGAACTGTTGTGTACACAGAAGCCGGCAGGAGTGGCATGAGTAACAGGAACCGTCGTGACACAACCCGCCGCCTTACCCGCTTTTTTGAATTTCTGCCAGATCGGTGTATTATAGCTTCCGTCAGCGTTGACATTCAGCGAGCCGTTGGGTACTTTCCGACCGCCGCCCCATGAGCTGCTTGCCGCCGCCGAATCTGTCACCAGCGAAGAGGCTGATGAGGTATCCATGAGTGCACGCTTTACAGGACGGTCATTATACATCTTCAGCCACCTGCTTTTCCGGCCTTCTTTTCGCTGCAGGAGCATGTCCGCCATATTGAGGGTTCCTGTGCTCATCCCGTCGCTGACCAGAAAAATGATGTTCTTTGCAGTATGGTCTTTATCTGAGGTATTGAGTCTGTACTCCGTAGTAAGAATGCTTCCGGCGGAAGCGCTACCGACCAGGGCAACTGAGCCGTTTCTAAAAAAATCCCTTCTTTTCATTGTCAATTCTGTATCAAAAACAAATCAGCACTTAAAAGTTAAATATACAATTATTCGGCTCAAACAGCCAGGACCTTCAAAAGGATGTCCACGATCCGTTCCGCGGTCTTTCCGTCCCATTTTTCAGGTATGCTGCCTTTTTTCCATTGTCCCGCCAATAAACGCTCCATGGCCGGAGGAATGGCCGATGGATCGGTCCCTAGCAGCTCGTTGGTACCTGTCGTAATGGTCTCCGGCCGTTCCGTATTATCGCGCAGCGTCATACAAGGGATGCCCATCACCGTGGCCTCCTCCGTTATACCGCCGCTATCGGTTATGACGGCTTTGGAACATTGCACCAGGTAATTAAACTCGAGGTACGGCATAGGCTCTACCATATACAGCTTATCGTAGCGTATGCCGGCTTTCTCTATGACTGCTGCGGTCCGCGGATGCACGGGGAAGATAAGAGGGATACCTTTGGATGAGGCTACAATGGTCTCTATCAGCGCCTTCAGCTGATCTGCGTGATCTACATTGGCAGGCCGGTGCAGGGTCATGACGATGTATTGCTTTTCAATCAATCCCAGCTGGTCATAAAATGCCGGTTTTGCAAACCTGGAACGTTGTTTGAGCAACGTATCTATCATTGTATTTCCGACAAAAAATATCTGATCTTCAGAGACACCCTCCCTGCGCAGGTTGGCATTGGCCGTTTCGGAGGTCGTAAAAAAATAATCCGTTATCGAATCCGTCACAATGCGGTTGATCTCTTCCGGCATGGTCTCATCACCGGAGCGGATACCTCCTTCCACGTGTGCTACCTTGATATTATTGAGCTTTTTTGCAGCGACCGAACAGGCCATCGTTGATGTTACATCCCCGACAACAAGCACCAGGTCGGGGCGTTGCTCCATCAGCGCCTTTTCATACCGTACCATGATGGCAGCCGTTTGCTCGGCCTGGGTGCCGCCGCCCGCTCCCAGGTTAAGATGTGGCTCGGGTATACCCAGCTGGGTAAAAAAGTCTCCGCTCATTTTCTGATCATAATGCTGTCCCGTATGCACCAGTCGAAAATCAATGGCATATTCCTTTTCTTTGGCACGATTGATGGCTTCAATGATCGGTGCTATCTTCATAAAGTTTGGCCGGGCTCCGGCTATGATGTCGATTATCATTTGATTATAATTTAGAGAATGGTCTGAGTCTTCCCGCTATGATATTATCCTTCTGTACAACCTGCCAAAAGATTTGACGCCGGTAACCAGCACGATAACATCATGAGCCTGCTTCTGTTCTTCTGACAATATCCAGCATGGTTGCAGCAAGTGTCCTTCTGTCAAAATCTTCAGCTAACCTGCTGCACCCTTCCTGTAAAGAGCCATAATACGGCCGGTCGGAGATCAGCTTATGGATTGCCGCAATAAGGTCGGCCTCATTTTCGGGCTCAAAACAGATACCGGCATTATATTTTTCTATTATAGACCTGGCTTCGCCTTCCACTCCCAACAGGATAGGCTTGAGCATGGCTGCATTTTCAAATATTTTGGAAGGGATGACCGTTTTAAACGTATCAGATCTTTTTAACGGGACGAGTGCGACATCGGTGACACTGATATACTGATCGATCACTTCTTTCGGTACTGAGTCAAGGAATGTACAATTGTTCAATTGTAGCTCGCCGGCAAGGCTTTTGACTTTTTCCTTTTCCGCACCATTTCCGATAAACAAGAAATGAATACGCTGATCGTCTATCCCGGCAGCGCTTTGTACGATAAAATCCAGCTTATGCGCCATACCATGTGTGCCGATATAACCAATGACAAACTTATCCCGGAGGTGCAATTGGCTGACAAGCCCTTCATTCTTCGGCAGGTATTTAAATTTGTCGAGCATAACGCCATTTTTGACAACGAAGATCTTCTTCCCGTCCACACCCCATTCCATCAGGCGCTCTTTAAATGCATCCGTGACCACCACAATAGCGGCCGCGCGTCTGTACAGCCAGCGCTCTATGGCTTCAAGAAAAACAAAGACCTTACTATCCGTCTTCATGGCGCTCACCGCTTTGATCGATTCAGGCCAGAGATCTCTCACCTCCATGATCCAGGGCCTGTTTTTAAATATTGATAAAAAGCTTCCGCTTACAGCAGTAAAGAATTGGGGAGATGTCGCTATTATGATATCACATTTCTGAAATAATCCGAAAATAAAAGAGGTAAGGCAAAAGCTCAGATAGTCGAGTATCCTTTTCAGGAAGCCTTCATTGGCCGTGATATAGCTCCACACGCGTATCACCGTAATACCGTCCATGTCCTCTTTAGCGTATAATCTGTTTTTATATCCTTCGAACACCCTTCCCTGTGGGAAATTCGGTGCGCATGTAATTACCGTGACCCTGGCACCCTTTTGGACCCATTCCCTTACATGCTCATAAGTACGTGAAGCTGGAGCATTCACCTCCGGGGGAAAATTATCGGAAAGAAATAATATTTTCAGTTCGGGATTTTCCACCTATGCTTCGGAAATTATAGTCTGTAATTGTTGATCAAAACAGGCAATGAGCTTTCTTCCAGCCTGTGTTTCATTCCATTGCTCCGCGTATTCATAATGTTCATCGAGAATTGCCAGGGCATTTATAAATTCCATCTTTAAGCCATTGGAAAAATAAAAAATACGGTCAGCTTCCTTAAAATTGATACCGGGATGAAAATGAAAATGGGCCTTACAGGCTTTTGTTTTTTCAGGATCGCCCTCCATGATATCATCTATTATCACCTGCCCGTTTATATATTTAATGTCACGTACCGTAGTTACTCCCTCTTCCCTATATCCGTCATGCGCTGCGCACAGCCTGCCGGCCTCATCATCTCTGATAATAGTTCTGGCACGTTTTCCTACCCGGAAGACAGCCCATACTTCCGAGCTGTTTTTATTAAACAGCTCCACCGTATTATGCCTGCAGGTCGACCTTTCCATTTGTCTCGTCTCCCCCGCCTCGTAGGTAGAAGTGCCGGTATCCGTGATAAAAGGCCGGTTATTATAATTCATGACAAATGAGAGAGAATCTGCATGGGCATGGCCGGGTATATAGTCAGGACCTATATTGCCGGCATCAGCTATCACCTCGATATTTCCATGGTCATACCTTCTGTAACCTGAGGCTGACAGTGGAATTTTTGAATAATCTATTTTTAAATCTGAGGCATAATTAAATAGCTGAATACTATCTGGAGCTATCCCCCTTGCACTGTCATTCAATAGAGGCATATCCCCGTTTCTGAATGATATCTGTTCCAGAAATGACAGCATTTTTTGCCCTTTATCCAAGAACAGGCCCTGCAGATCAGCGCCCATAACATGAACGTTTTTCGATAGCTGGTAACAGTCCAGGACGCGAAACAGCATATGCTGGTGATACATGGTCGATAGTTCAAAATGGGCTCCGTCCTCCAGTATCTGCTCTTCAAGCTCTTCCGTTAATATCTTTTCTGAAAGCTTGTAAAGCTTCTCATCATGCAGGTAGCAGGCGGCAAAATAGAGACCAAAGCCATTTTCCAGCAGATGATTGCCTGACAGATGATATTCCGGATGATGGTATAAGCGATAGGCATCTTCGTGAATAAAACGATCGATCCGTTCATCGCAGATTTTATTTTTGATCAGAAATTTTATCCAGTTAATTAATCGAAGCGAAGTCGGAAACGGTTCTTTACCATCTATTAATTGATCGGTATTATCTATATAATCATTGATCAGATATAAACCGTCATTTTTCTTCAGGCCGGGCTGCATCAGCCATTCGAAATAATTGAGGTTGTACGTCCAGAGCTTACCATTCTTTTTGTAATTCCAATCTATCTGGTCACCAAAATTTACTTCCCGGTTCAGAAAACGAAAAGTATTGCCGCCCAGCCAGGAAACCGGTAATTCCACAAAATATGTAAATGCAGATCCATCAAAGTACCGGTTAGTCTTATACTCCGGAGACCGTTGTTTAATGCCGGCCAGCTTCCTTATCTTATAATAAACCCTATAATATAGCTGTCTGGGCTTCAGATACCTCAGCGTATGATAGTATAGCAGTAATTTTTTCAATGAGCTATTAGAGGTTTTTTGCTAAAAACAACTGGCATCAACCTTGGGAAGACTTACCGATATCGTAGCAAACAAAGAATTTAATATCTACACCGTTTCCCATTGGCCGCTCCTGAGCGATTCCACGGCCAGGATAGCTGCTTTAGAAGTATTATAGATCTCTTCAAACGAAATAATAGGCTCTCCGCCGTTTTTTATAGCGTGTGTCCAACGGCGGAATTGCTCCCTATGCCCCTTGTCCTGCGTTTTTTTCAGGGTGCTCCTGGAATATCCGTAGAATTCCGCCTTGCGGAAATTATCAATAAGGATATTTTTTTGCTGCGAATAGATCTCTATACGCTCTTTGGGATAAGATCTGCTCCCGTTGGAAAAATAATTGATCACTCCGGTGGAGCCGTTCCTGTATTTTAATAAGATCGACGCATTATCAGTCGAGGCGTTAGGATGAGCTCCCAGGGCATTCATTACAACTTTCTCGACAAGGCTTCCGGTCAAAAAAGTGATCAGGTCAATGTAGTGACAGGCTTCTCCGATAATCCTGCCACCACCGGTCTCCATATCATGTACCCAGGAATTTTCAGGGATAAAGCCGGCATTCATGGTCGCTATAACCTGGACCGGAGCGCCGGGAGTGAGGCATTCTTTAGCCGCGAGCGAAAACGGAGAGAATCTCCGGTTAAAACCGACCGTCAGTGTCCTCTGCTGGCCAAGATACACTTCCCTTATCTCTTCCAGCTCCTTTATCCGTATAGATAATGGCTTTTCAACAAAAACATCCTTTCCGGCCCTGAGTGATTCGACCACCTGCCCCGCATGAGCATTATGCCTGGTTGTTATCACGACAGCATCCACTTCTTCATCCTCCAGAATATCCTGGTAGCGGCTGGTCGACTGGTGAATGCCGTATTTTTTAGCCAGCGTGGTACCTGACAATCCCTTTGCGCTGGCGATGTATTTCATGTTGGCATTGAGTTCCTTAAGAATGGGAACGATCATCGCTCCTGCGAAATTACCGGCACCAATGACGCCAAGGGTACCTTTGGTTGCTGCAAAGTTATTCGAGCCCACAACCACGCTGCTTCCCTTGAGATCGACATCACCGGGGTAACGGATAATGGAAGCAATCGACCTGTTGCTGCTCATATCTGCGTATATCCGCTGATAATCAGTCAATTCGACTATCTCTGTTATCAATGGTTCGACACTGACAGACTTTTTGGCGATAGCCTGTAAGACAGCTTCAAAATTGCGCTGCTCCGTCCACCGAACAAAGCCGATCGGATAGTCCAGACCTTTTTGCTCGTATTCTTCCTCATACCTTCCCGGTCCATAGGAGCAGGAGACCTGGAAGCTCAGCTCCTTCTCATAAAAGTCTGCTCTTTGGATATCCAGGCCGATCACTCCAACCAGCACGATCCTTCCCCGTTTCCGGCTCATCTTAGCCGCCTGGCTGATGACTTCACTGGACTTGGATGAAGCGGTGATCAATACTGCATCTGCACCGATCCCACCGGTTTTGTCGTGAATAACAGCTGCAGGATCAGAATTCTGATCGAGCGCAATGGCCTCGACACCCAGCTTCTGTGCCAGATCTACCTTACTTTTGTCAAAGTCCAGGCCTATTACACGGCAGCCATTTGCATTAAGCAACTGTGCTGCCATTAGGCCTATCAAACCCAGGCCGGTAACGACAACGGTCTCGCCGAAAGTAGGCTGTATGAGGCGGATACCTTGTAATCCGATCGCACCGATCACCGTAAATACCGCTTCATCATAGCTTACTCCTTCCGGGATCTTCGCCGCCAGGTTATTGGGTACACATACTACTTCTGCATGATTGCCGTTGGAAATAACCCGATCACCAACAGCAAAATCGTTAACACCCCTACCCACAGCAATAACCTCTCCGACATTACAATAACCAAGCGGCAACGGCTCTCCCAGCTTACGGAATACGGCATCCATCGTCGGCTTCAGTCCGTCGGTTTTGATCTTTTGAATGACCTGTTTGACGCGTTCCGGCTGCTGCCGTGCTTTATTGATCCATCCTGCCTTACCGAATTCTACCAGCATTTTTTCCGTCCCCAGGGAAACCAGGCTCCGGTGTGTTTTTATCAACACACATCCGCTTCTGACTTCAGGTACAGGGACCTCTTCAAGAATGGTGGCCCCGGATTTGAGGTCTTGGACTATTTGTTTCAAATATTAAACTTTTTAAATAGAATTATAACTGGATAATGATCTTTTAGAGATACTTTGACAGTGTATAATATAACAGATACCAGTTTTTCATCACATAATGCATAAGCGTATTGGGCTCAATACGTTTGACTATATCTTTTATAGCTTCCCGATTCTCATTGAGAAAAAAATAACGAAACAAGCCAAATAATAGAAAATAATTTACAAAATATTTAAAGTTACTTTCCTGCTTGTATAAAGCATAGTGTTTATCTAGCAGAAAATGATGTACCCATGACTTAATATCTTTGATCTGCTTTGAATTATTTTCACTATCTACCTTATAGTATACCAGTCTTCTATCACAGTATACAATCTTATAATTCAACGCTATACGAAACCACATATCAAGATCCTGACCTCTCCTTATGCGTTTGTCAAATCCTCCTATCTCATCGAATACTGATCTTTGCACACAGGTAGCTGAAGTAAAATACAACGTCCTTCGTTTGCTGGATACGTGTGAGAAATAATCCTCGATATAACCCTCAAATTTTGGTGGGAGACCAAAATCAATTAAGATATTATTGGTATTCATCTGGTAATAGGCGTGTCCGATCATCGAAGCCTGAGGATATTTTTTGATCAGCTTGGATACATTTGACAGATAGTTTTTATCCCAGACGTCATCAGCGTCTAAAAAGCATATCCAATTCCCATTGCTTTGCCTGATGCCCTCATTCCTTGCGGCAGATACGCCTTTGTTGGATTGATGGATCAGTCTCAGCCTTTTATCTCTGACAAACTCTGAAATGATCTCCGGGCTTTTATCTGTTGATCCGTCATTGACGATGATCAGCTCAAAGTTAGTATAAGATTGTTTGAAAACTGAATTCAGACAGTACCGTATACTCTCTTCCTTGTTGAAAAGAGGTATAACAATGGAAAGCATAGGTAGTATTATATTAGTAGTAAAGAATAAGAGGTACTGCTCAATATAATACAAATTTATTAATAAATTACCAATTCAACTCTATTTTAAATTAATTAATATTATTTAAATTTATCACTTTAATTCTTTCAGATGATGTAGAATTATCAAACACTAGTCTAACCGTAAAATCCGTATCTGACACAGGCTTTATCGTCGTGTTGGTTGATTTCCAGACGACGGAATATTTGTTTTTTTCTTGCATCACAGCAGTACCACCTAATGTATTGTATATATCCGTGAAAGATAATTCATAACAAACTTTTCCGTTGCGATAGGCACCATTGCAACGCATCAATAGGACAACACCGCCCGAATAGCTTCCTGAACCGTTGACATTGGGATTACCAGTATAAGAAATAAGATAATTGGCTGAAATATCATTCAATTGAAACTCATATTCAAATTTCGGTAATTTACCTTTGTCTTGCTTGTGCCCGCCTGTTTCTTTAGACGAGGTCACTTCTTCCACTCCTTTTTTTGTTCTAGCCAATTGGTACCCATCTATTTCCGCCAATGGCTTAAGATAGGCTGGAAGCGGGCTTTCCGTCCGCTCCTCTATACCCCCGATAATATTGGCAACCCTTATCTTGATCAGCTTTGGATAAGCAGTATACTGCCCAGCCCATGTAGAAGGATCAGAGACTTTCAGGTAAGAATGCCCGATCAGCTTCGCATCCACAAGCCCTCTGATATCCTCCAGCACTATCTGATTCGGTATCTCAATCAATCGTATCACAGCGGGCTGTACGTTATTATCCGATCTATAGGCAGCATAACAATCCGAGTTCTTGACTATTATCGAATTGGGGATTACAGGATAATTGATTTTTGCCTTTGCAAAATTATTGATCAACGTAAATGAACCATCCTCACCCCCCTGACGAATCCTTTCACAAGTAACCGAACCATAATTATTAATCCAGGCCGGCTCCTGCGTACCTTTTTCCACAGGTAATGGCACAAGCAGATTGTCTAAAAAGGACAATATGCCGTAATTGATAATATTAGCTGGCTGACTGCCTTTTAACTTGCCGGCTGTAATCCAGTTGCTTTCTACCATTACTTTATCACCGGATCTGATGTTCAACGTCCGAGCATTATTGACAAAGCGATTGTTGCTGATGATGGTGATACTAGACTGGGCATTGAGATCAATCGCCGTTTCATTGTTAGAGAAACTGCAATCATTAATATATATTTTACCAATATCCGAATTCTTATTATCAATACGGATCGCAACTGAGAACCCGATAATCTGCAAACCGCTGATTTCCGTTTGCCATCCCAACATATCAAAAGCTACATAGGGTGCCAATGCGCCTCCTTTCTGGCTGGAGATCAAAAGAGCATCTTCACCTTTAATAGTTATATACGAACCACATTTGACAGATCTTGATATAACATAGATACCATGCGGAACGATCAGATGTCTGATACTCCCGGTATATACTGATGTATTGATACCATTGGGCAACCGGTTGGTGTTTATTTCCGACGAGCGCAAGGCATTCATCGCCGCTTCAAAAGCCTTGGTGTCATCAGTCTTCCCATCTCCTTTCGCTCCGAAATCCTTTACTGATACCTGGCACAAAGCCTGAGGCAATAAGAATAGAAAGAAGTAAAACGCAAATTGTACATATGCGATTTTTTTCAAGGTTGTCATTTTATCTTACTTTATTTACCGGTCGGCAAACTGCTCCAACCAAGACTGTATAGCCAGCAAAGCCCATATACTATATGAAGCATCGATCCTGCCTTCTTTATTTCTCTGGATCAGATCCTCGATCTTTTGTTCATCGAAGATACCCCATTTTTTCAGTTGAGTTGCCGATAACCGGTCAGCGATCATCGGTGCAAGATCCTTAGTGATCCATCGACGGACAGGAGCTCCAAATCCCGTTTTCTTTCTATAAATCACGTCTTTGGGCAGGTAGGGCTCCATTGCTTTCTTGAGCAGGTATTTAGTTTCCATCCCCTTCATCTTGAGAGACGGTGGAATTCTGGTCGAAAAGTTGACCAGTTCCAGATCTAAAAACGGTACCCTGACCTCGACCCCATGTGCCATGGACATCTTATCTGTATAATTCAGATTATGATCCACCAGAAAATATTTCATCTCCAGGTACAACATCCTGTTAAGTGCGCTTTTTTCCTCCGGAATGTTTTGAAACGCCTCAAGGAAGAGTCGGTACGGTTGACTTGTAGCAAACGACTGCCTGCATTCTTCCCTGAATAATTGGTCGACCTCTTGATACCGTATCCATCCAAAATATCGGACCAGGCGTTCATCTTGTTGTAAATGCGTATCGGCCAATAGCTTCTTCAACCTTCTAAGCACAGATGCCTGTGCAGGCAACATTTCCAAGATTTCGTTCGCCCCCTTCCACAAAAAGCGAGGCATCGACCGGAACAAAGCCTCATAATTCAAAGCTTGGTGCCTCCGATAGCCCGAAAAAAGATCGTCACCCGCCGTGCCGCCAAGCATGACGAGATCTCCATTGGCCCTTGCCTGCTCACATATAGCCAGCACATTCAACGGCGCAGCATCCGCTTGCGGCTCATCCAAGTGCCAGATCATCTTATCAAAACCTGATACTATATCGATTTCGGTTTTGATTACCTTCAGATTTAAATTTAAATGGTTAGCGACAAGAGTAGCGTATTTCAGATCATCTTCAAATCCATCAAAACCACCTCCGGTATCGATGGTATATGTATTGAGCTTCCGCCCGGGATGCTTTTTGCACGCGAGAGCCACGATAGCCGATGAGTCAAGCCCGCCTGAGAGAAAGAAACCAACAGGCACGTCCGCCAGCAGCTGCCGGTCCACCGCATCAGTGAGCTTCCGGTCAAGGGCGATTGTAAAATCTACCTCGGACATATCATCGTATACCCCACTGAAAGGGATATCATAATATTGCCGGCAGGTAAACTTTTCCGGAGCATCTATATGAAAAGTAATGATATGCCCGGCTTCCATTTTTTTGATGTGCTCAAACGGGGTTTGCGCACCGGGGCTATAAAGATAATACAGGTAATACCTTAAAGCCTCATGGTCTATTGCCCGGTCTACAGGCAGATCAATGAGGGATTTTAACTCCGATGCAAAATAAAAAGAACCGGGCCGGTGATAATAATAAAGCGGTTTGACACCAAACTGATCTCTGACCAGGGTCACATTTCTGGTAAGCTTATCAAATATGGCCAAAGCAAAAATACCATTGAGCTTGTGGAAAATCTGTTCACCTATCTGGGCGAATGCATAAAGGATTGTTTCCGTGTCCGATATACTGCCAAACCGGAATCCCGGCAGGATCTCTTTCCTGAGTGTAAGGTGATTGTATATCTCTCCATTAAAAATGATCGTATACCGACCATCTCGGCTTGTCATCGGCTGATGTCCATTTTTGCTCAGATCAAGAATGGACAGTCTCCTGTGGCCAAAGGCCAGATTGCCATAGCTGAAATATCCATGATCATCCGGTCCGCGATGCGCCACCCTGTCCGTAGCCTGCCGGATATGAGCTTCTGCCTGCGGGCCTATAATACCTACAATTCCGCACATATTAATTAAACTATTTCTCCTACCTGATTTAAAAATTGGGCAGTCTGCTGGGCACAATACACCCAACTATATTTTCCCGCATATTCAACCGCTTTCACGGCTTTCTCCCTACGTAATACAGGATCACTGCACATCTTCATAATAGCCCGCCCGATCGATCCGACATTTAACGGATCAAAATAATATCCAGCATCTTTGAGAAATTCAGGCATCGGCCCTTTATCTGATGCAACGATCGGCAATCCTGAAGCCATAGCTTCTATAAGAATGTTCGGCATATTTTCACAGGATGATGCAAACAGGAAAGCATCAGCGTCGTGATAAAAACGTTCGATAGTTTCATAAGGTTGAAATCCATGATAGTGAATGCAATGCGGGTATTGGTCCAACATCACCTTGAGCGCCTTGAGCGACGGATCATAAGCTCCCCCTACTAGGTCAAGGCACACGGGAGTACCTGATTCGACCAGACTTACCACTGCTCTGATCACCTGATCCTGGTGTTTGTATACATCTATGATCGAAACATATAGCAGGCGAAAAGGCCGTTCTTTTGAATACTCGACGATAGGTCTCTGTTCTTTGACTGCGCTGCTAAAACGTTGAGATATTCCGTGTGGAATATTGACAGTCCTTACATTTTTCAATCCGATGTGGCTTGTAATATACTTCTTAGCAAAGTCCGATATAAAGATAATACCATATGCGGATCTAAAGGATCTTTCCTGGATATACTGAAGCATCTTCAGCCTGATCCATATCCAGGAAAAACCATACCGCCGACGCTCTTCCTTCTGGAAAACCAGCATATTCTGTGACATGGATACATATCTCACATCTTTAGAATAGAATGTTCCGCCGGGTGCGAATACCAAGTCAAATTGCCTGGCTAATTCCGGCAGTTCAAAAATTTTCCATATGGTCTCCCTTATGAATCCACCTTTCATCAGTGCGCTTGGCTGTATCACCTTGATCCAATCAAATATTTTAATTTTATCCAACTGTGGACCACCGATTATTGACACCTCATCAAAGGCCAAATCATCCGGGTTCATATTATACAGCAGCTCGTATAAATGCGTAAATCCCCCGCCAGATTTAATGTTGGAGGCATCAATCAGAAGCTTAGAATAAGACAAGACGATTATAGTTGTGATGTTCTTTCCAATACTCTTTTAATCATCATGATCAACGAATTACAAAATCCTGTTCCTAAAACCAGCAAGTCTATTCTTATATAAAAAATCTAAATGCTTTCTTGTTGTTTATTTTAAAATAAACAACAAGAAAGCATTTAATAAGAAAATGAAATAAATTATCGGGCATAACATCTTTTAATACAGCTAAAAGAATTGACCTTTCATTAATAAACTCCGTTTTTAATATAAAAATATCTTTCAGTACAAAATCATTAACAAAATATCTGAAATCATAATTGGTTTTATAAACCGATGCATTTTTTCTAATAATGACTGATAATAAAGAAAATGTTATATCTTTTTTATGTATACTGGAATTATTTTCTGAAACTCTATTATAAGATAACAACGTATTATTATTAAAAGCAACCCTGAAATTTAATGCGATCCTAAACCACAGATCTAAATCTTCTCCCATCTTTAAGGTCGGGTCAAAATATTCAATAGTATTGAATACAGATTTGTTTATTACCACTGCAGAAGTAAAAAACAAGGTATGTCGCAATGCTATTTTAAAATAGTCATCTAAATAAGCCCTATATCCTTCTGGAAGTTTAAAATCAGGAAATTTATAATGATCCCCAAAATCGATCTTGTACGCTGTACCAAACATTGACGCTTCTTTAAACTCAGCGATCATGGCAGAAACATTTTCCAGGTAGGTGCTTTCCCAGCGATCATCAGCATCTAAAAAGGCTATCCATTCATACCGCGCACATTTGATACCCCTATTCCTGGCACTGCTGACACCAGTATTAGGCTGGTCTATTATGTGCACCCGGTGATCATCAAATCGCCTGATGACATCCAGCGAATGATCGGTCGAGCCATCATTAACAATTATCAGCTCAAATTCGGTAAATGATTGATCCAGGCAAGACTGTATGCTCACAGCACAGCTCTGAGCCTTATTATATACCGGCATTACAACTGAAATCACTTCAGCAATTTTCTGTTGACTGCGATATAATTGGTCGTGCTGAAATATTCATCTGACTCCTGGTATTTGTCGATGCGCTCAATACCCAACGGAGAGATGCGGTGTATTATAAAGTCATGTACTTTGAAAAAATCATAGAAATCTTTAAAGAATGTACGAGTATCTATATTACAGCCACCAAACTCGAACTGGATTACATGAATATTGCTGATAGCAGTACCACATCCTTTCAATACTTTCAGCTCATGTCCTTCGACGTCTATCTTCATGAGATCAACCGGTTGCCCCTTGAGCATGTCATACCAATAATCCTCAAATCTGATAACACGGATCGTCTCTTTATATTCAAAGTCGATATCAAAATGGCTCAGATCCCGTTTGGTCAGGCTGGCCATACCTGAGCCCGCCTCATCAGCATAAAGCTCTACTTCACCAGCTTGGTCTGAGAGGCCTGAAGGCACTATCGTTACATGCTTGTTGGCTCCGAATAGTTTTGAGAGGTGCTGAAGATTGGTATCAGATGGCTCGAAAATATGGATCTGGGCGCCCGGTGCTTTTGCACATAATATTTTGCTGTATAGCCCTTTATTTCCCCCTACATCAACCAAGAGGCCGGGCCCGGTATTAAGAAAGTGAAAACACTGCGTAATCTCGAACTCCAGACTCCCCGTTCCGAAGCCTTTACCCCGAAGATAAGCAGAAGCTTTTTCTAAGTAAGTGTAAAATCTTTTGCTCCATCCGGGAAATAACCTGCTAATAAAAATAATAAACTTCAACATATCAAAAATTTCAAATAGTAATCCATGAAGAAGGGTAAAAATAATCCTTAACGCCAATATGTACAGCAGCAGGCGCTACAACTTTTTTATCACTGTTTTCTCCCAGCCAGGCAGCCCACCAGCTAAAAGAGCTATTAGCAATAATAAAATGATGACAATGCATCATAAGATAGAAATCCGCCACTTCATCGTGTTCATTATGATCGATGAAGGTCACCGGAAGATTATACCAGAACCGGGATTTGCAAAATGCCATATCATCTGAAAAGATGTACAATTCCGGATCCTGAACATGCCTGACGATGTGTTTAATCGCATTTTCATAATACGAAAAATCAAGCACAGGATGATAATCAATCCTTCTCAGGTGGATAGCCACAGAATTTTTTTGTTTTAATGCTATCGCCAGCGCTACATTGCGGGTAGACATCTTTTTTGTGATCCTTAAGCGCTGCCGGATGAGAGATTCGTGTTTTTCAAAATACCTGTATGATTGCCAATAACCTTCAAGGTACAAAAAATCACTGATTGAATTGTTCAAAACATTCTTTTCGAACGCCCTAGAATCTGTTTCTCTCAAAAACAAAATGCCCGGCTTCAAAATCTTGCTGATAGCAGGAACTCTCTTTCGAAAAAAAATATAAAGAAAGATTGCCCAACCTGACCTCCGATCATCAATATCAAAACAGTCCAATTTATAACTTCTTTGATACACATCTTTGAGAAATCCACTCTTGGAGTCCAAGACGAGACACGCCTCTTTCTGCAAAGCAAGTGATTTGGCGCAGGAATATATAAAAAGCTGGTTGCCCAGCCCGCCGAATATCCTTACATATATCTTTTTACGCATATGGCCGAATTAATTTGATTGTGTAAGAGATAAAAGTTTCCTGAGAGAAACGTAATATCCCTGTTTACGATACCTGCTGATCTCAGCATACAGCCAAATCAGCACTTTTATCATCAATGCAAAGAAAAAATAAACCTCGATCCATCGAAACATGCCTTGTATTCCGTAATATATACATGTAGGAAAAGTAGCCACTAGAGCAAAATAAAAACCAAGCAAATACTTCTTTTGCCGGTAAAACCATCTTTCGACCAAATGGAGTAGCAATGCCAAAATACCGGTAAACCCAACAGCAGACCATATTCCTTTATTCCAGTATGCTTCTCCCACAATAAAAAATCCACCGCCATGTAATTTGTATTCCTCGAGGTCCCAGGCAGCATTGCGTGGACGATCAATACCAAGAGTGTTGGAAACGCCCCCCGGTAATGCCTGGACAGGTAAATTTTTAAAAGACCGATAATCATAATCAATTCCATTGGCGCAAAGATCGATCGCATCCAGCAAATGCCAATACATCATAGGCAGCAAGTCTAGCTTTTCAAAGATATTAGAGTCACCTCTGCTGCCGGCCAGCAAAGTACTTTGGCTGATAGCCCCTGAAAATCCCAGATTCTTGACCTGTGTGCGAATCTCTCCCATGAAAATCAATACCAGATACAGGCCGACACCTCCAATGGACAAACGCAGCACTTTCCCCAACCCGCTTTTTTTACTATAGATAAAATAAGCAGCAAACAGGGTTACAAAAAAGGTCAGCGTACCGTCCCGGTCGCCTCGCAGCAGATTAAAATTTATAACTATCAATACGCCGGATAGTAAAAAGAACATGGACAGCCAATCAGTTTTTTTTCTTTTGTATAAAAACATAAATATCGAACTGCATAACAACGACAACCCTATGATATATCCGAATGAGGAAGGTTCCGCAAACTCAGCCTGTCCCCCGCCATAGCCTGATTCTACCAGTGATGACGGCGCCGATAGTATGGTAAGGGTGCTTCCTGTCAAAAAGATCAGCAGGCTGATCTCCACCAGAGATTTAAATTGGTATCGGTCGTTTTGGTCATTCCTGCGCAAGCTCTTCGAGTTGTTTTTCCCGAAAAGCATACCTACATAAAGAAAACACGCTATTGATACCACCAGGGTCAAATTGGCAATATTCAAATAATCCGGCTTAAAGATATCCATGACCAACCATCCAGACGCCCTGATCTGATCAAAATAAATATTGAGCAGAATTCCTGTGATCTGAACAAGATACATCCCCAACCCAAATGCCGCTATAAGATATTGCTGATTGAAAAGCAGGTAACACAAGCTTAGGGCAAAGAGACAAGAGGCTGAAAAATTGAAAACCCGGTAATTGCCCAAGGAGAAATCAAGAAGATATGACATAATTGTCACTATCATCGTCAAACCCAAAAGCAGGAGTAAAAAGCGATATGAGATATGCAGCAATTTTTCCAAATCAATACCTGCCTATCATTTTTTTTACAAAAGATTTGCACTGATAATAAAGCTCCTGAAGAGGAAGACGCCACTTATTATGGAATAGTATGCGGCTCACTGTAGGCCGGGCAACCAACTCTTCATATTTTCCATTGATCCAGAACTGATCCCCGCTGACATCATTAACAGTATCCAAGACTTTGACAAAACCTTTCACTTTTAATAATTTCTCTACATCCTTTTTAAGTGCTTGTCCCTTATATACGGGCATACGCTCTACCTCCAGCCATATGCATTTAAGGTCTTTCAGTCGGTCCCCCATCCCATGCAGCACCTTTAATTCAGCGCCCTGAACATCCATATGGATAAAGTCAATCTCGTGGACCAAGTGCTCTTTCATAAATCCATCCAAACGTCTGGTCGCAACGACAATCTTTGTTTCAAACCCTATTTGGGGATTAATGACTTGCGCCAGATCGGGTGCAAATAAAGAGCTGCTTTTTAGGCCAAATTGCTCATCATCAGTCAAGGAATTAGAGACATGAAATACAGCCGTTCCATCCTCGTCCGACAAACAAAGTCCAAAAAGATGGATAGCATTAGGCTGAAATTGGCTGATATAATGATTTGCAAGGTCCAGGTTGCGGGGTAATGGCTCAAAGGCATAAATAACCGCCCTAGGAAAAAGATATTGATATCGCAACGAGCTGTCACATTGCCACGCGCCTATATCCATTATAGTCAGCATTGCCTGGCTATCAAAAAGATCCGACAACAACTGTTCATGATCTTCCAATGTCGTATTTGAAATAGATTCCTGACTTACCATTTACTTTAAGTTGATCAACAAATGATTTTTTATAGAAAGACTGCCTAAGAACATCCATATAAGATACCCCAGATTGACGAGGACAACACCAATTACCAGGCCCGTCAGGCCATAGTATTTGATAAAAAAATAATTGATGATGATGCCGGATAAGGAAACGATAATCTTCGGAAGAATCAGTTTCTTGGTATTGAAGCTGATTAGGTAATTATTAGACAGTATTTGTGCCAGAGCAAAACACCCCCCGGCAAATACCATATATGGAAACAAGTATGAATAGGTATCAAACTCATCCGATACTAAAAAACTGAATAAAATCCGGTGAATTAAAAACGTAACTGGGATAAACAATACAAACAAGCCAAACAGAAGCATGGATACTTTATTGTTGGTATTAACAGACTCTATAATTGAACCCGTTTCATTTATATTACCTGCCTTTTTAAATAAGATCGGGATCATAAAAAGCGTCAGCATACTGGTAGCCATATTGATCAATTGAAAACCGTATTGATTGATGACCTGGTACAAACCTACTTCTTTGGCAGAAAAAAAGCCATCGATAAGCCATTTATCCGAATTGATCTGAATATAATAAAATAAGGTCCAGATCAAAAAAGGCAATGAATAAACCAAGATATCTGTCCGGTATTTAATAAATATATCTGTAGGATCTGATATCCTATTTTGCTGAAAGACGACCAGAATTTTCCGTTTATAAAAAAAATATTGACTACTAAAAATGAGGAATACAGCCAAGAGATAGGCCGACAGTATAACTATCTCCTGAGATCCGAAGGTTAGTAAAGAAATCCCGGAAAGACCAAATTTCAGAATCTTGTCAAACAATTCATGTATAACTACAATAATTCTATGCCGTTCAGAATTTTGTACTAGGGAGATAATATTTGACACCCCTGAAATCATTGCAAACAAAAAAAGCAGCATACCTATGACCAGTGACCCGGAATAAATACCTATAACGACACATATTGCGGCGGCAATAATCCCAATGATTCTGACAAAATAGAAGAATACCTTTTTAAGGGTAAAGTATTCCTTTTTCTCTTTGGAAATGAAATAATATCTCGCCAGTCCTTGTGCCAAAACGCCAAATAACAATTCAATAATAAATACGTATGATATTAAAAGGGTGAATCGGCCAAAGACCTCAGGGTCAACCAGATGAGTAATCCATTTGATCCCAAGCACATTGATCAGTATCACCAGTACTTTACCGGCGACTATGACTCCAAATTCTGCAGAGACACCCCTTATGCGGCGCAGCAGCTCAAAAGATGCTGTAATAGGCTTCAAGAAAGAGAAAAATTAGATGATACCCTTTAAATACTTACCATAACCGCTCTTGACTAATTCTTCTGCAAGTCTAGCCAATTGGACCTGATCTATAAATCCCAGACGGTAAGCCACTTCTTCAATACAACCTATTTTAAGGCCTTGACGTTTTTCGATCACACGCACGTATTCGGAAGCATCATGTAACGAATCAAAAGTACCGGTATCCAGCCAAGCTATACCCCGATCGATCACACGTACCTTAAGCTTTCTCCTGCTGAGATATTCCTTGTTCACATCGGTGATTTCATACTCCCCTCTGGCACTGGGTTTGAGATTTCTGGCTATTTGCACTACGTCGTTATCATAAAAGTATAATCCCGGTACGGCAAAATTGGACTTAGGCACAGAAGGCTTTTCTTCAATAGAGACGACATTGGTATCTTCATCAAACTCCACGACTCCATACCTTTCAGGGTCGGTTACTTGGTAAGCAAATATAACTGCACCATCCGGCTCACCGATCGATCTCAACAAGTTGCCAAATCCGGAACCGTAAAAAATATTGTCTCCTAATACAAGCGCCACACCATCATCTCCGATAAAATCCGCCCCCAGCACAAAGGCCTGCGCCAATCCGTTGGGCACATTCTGTACCACGTATTCAAACCTGCATCCTATATGCGATCCGTCTCCTAATAATCTTTGAAACTGCATCTGATCTTCTGGTGTAGTGATGATAAGGATTTCATTAATCCCTGCCAACATCAACGTTGAAAGCGGGTAATAGATCATTGGTTTGTCATAGATGGGCATCAGCTGTTTGCTGATAGCTTTGGTGATCGGGTATAGCCGGGTACCTGACCCTCCTGCCAAAATGATACCTTTCATGTTTTTTATTTGTTTTATTTAAATCTGATAACATCACCAAATATGTTTCTTACAATCATCATGATGCTACCGAGCAATAATCCTATCAACATTCCCAAAAGGGCTTTTTTCTTCCAGCTTTGTATTTCTGGTTCAATAGGCGGATAAGGTACATCTATTGATTGCATAAAAGGCATTTTGGTCTTCAGAGATATATCTGCTAATTCAAGATTTTTGACAGTCTCGCTATAGAGTTCGGTAGCAATCCTGCTATCCCTGTAAAGGTTTTCAGATGGCACCTGACTCGTTGCCTGCCAGGCGCCCAAGATCTTATCCTGCGAAGCTGCACGTGACAATCCTTTCCGGTTCATGACCCGATAGAGAGAATCACTACGTTGTTTGATGATATCATAGGTATATTGTTCTTTTTCTATCGACTTTGTTATATAGAAATCACCTAATTCCTGGTAAATTGTTTTCAACAAGCCGATGGTCAATGACTGATTTTCTGTGTACAGGCTCAGTGTCATAATGCCTGACTTATCATTAAAACTTGTTTGCAGGAGAGCATTTTGTCCCGTCAAAAGGTCCATGACTTCTTTCAATGTACGATTTTCATCAAGAGTAAAATGTTCAAAATCCGCATCCTTAAAACGAACTGTATTTTCATCTTTTTTATGAAGATCATAGATATCAAGAAGGTGATTGGCATAGAAATCGAGCTTATTACCTACTGTATCTTTTTGGAAAAGAGCGGTTTTCAGGATAATATTTGATTTTGACAATTCAAGGATTTTCTGAAGATTAAGCTTACCTCCGACACTGCCAAATCTGCCTAACAATGCCAGAGCACCTCCTCCGATCTTAGAGCTCTCATCTTCATTGACCATAAAGGTCAAATTGGCCCTATAAACAGGTTTAGTCATATATGCCTTATATGCCATCGCTGCCGCAATAAGAATACCGCCGGCTATCGGGACGTACCAATATCTGAGAATATATCTGAATGTTTTCGCTATGCTGGCAAATCCTTCTTCCAGAGTAATGGAAGGCTTCATTTCAGGCAGATCCGGTTCTGTGATGTGTTTCATTTGGACAGGAATTGTTTCTACTCTAGGTTATGAAATGATGATAATGATTTTTTTAATCAATGATTATTCCAGATCTCCAAGTGATAATCGCGATCCGACATATAGATCTCTTTTCACCTTTTTCCCCAGAATATCTTTATAGTATTTAGGATGAAGTCCAAAGCCCGGGCGGATGGAGCGGACATTGGCCTCAGTGATCGGCTCGCCGGCTGCGATATCTTCCACAACATAGAGAGAGCGACTAAAATCCCGGCCTTTTTTCTGCTTATCCGTCAGGTGGTAATCGACCCTTCCTATAGCCTTCTCGGCTTCACGTACAGCGCGTACCATCTCTGCAAATTCGGCTTCATTCATAGAGAAAGACGCGTCCGGTCCACCGATCGACCGGTCGAGGATAAAATGTTTTTCAATGATCTTAGCACCAAAACAGGTAGCAACGACCGGGACCGTACTACCCATAGTATGATCCGACAGACCCGCGATCACACCAAATCGTTCCCTGAAATCACCTATCATAGTCATATTGGCTTCTTCCACAGGCGCCGGGTAGCTGGAAGTACACTTTAGCAAGGCAATATCGCGATTGCCCATGCGATGGCAGGCATCGATGGCCAGCTCAATATCCTCCAGCTCTGCTATTCCTGTGGAGATAATGACAGGCTTACCCTTGGACGCAACCAATTCAATCAATGGGATATCAGTGATCTCAAACGATGCTATCTTATAAGCAGGGACATCGAGAGTTTCGAGCAATTCAACCGCAGAAGGGTCGAATGGTGAAGAAAAACATTCCAGGCCTTCTTCCCTCGCTACTGTAAACAGCCGCTCATGCCATTCCCAGGGTGTATATGCTTCAGAATACAGGTCGTGCAGGTTTTTACCTTCCCAGATCGTACCTTTAATGAGAAAATCCTCCTTTTGTGAGTCGATCGTGATCGTGTCGGCGGTATAGGTCTGAAATTTAATGGCATCGGCCCCCGCCCTTTTGGCAGCGCGTATGGTATCGATAGCAGTGTCGAGGCTGCCATTATGATTGGCCGACAGCTCGGCTATGATAAAGACCGGGCTGGAAGCGTCGATGGTATAATTACCTATTTTCATCGGTTCAGTAAAGTTGTGTATTTATATCGGTCGCCCTGGTCCTCCCGGGCAAAGCCGGATCGTTCAAAAATAACCTGTGAGGCGCGATTGTCCTTTGTTACATAACCGGTTATCTCAAAAGGCTGATCTTTTTCAACAAAGGAAGAGATAAATGTTTTGCCGCCTTTGATCAGTAAAATCTGGCCCAGCCCTTTTCCATGATAAGCCGGATCGATCAGGTAGCTGATGACTGCTGTCGATCCAGTGACATCAAAACGGATAGAGCCAATCATTCCATCTTCATTTTCGGCAATGTAATAGACGCACAAAGGATCTTCGATCTTACGGAAAAACCAGCTTTGATGCTCATCATGACCGATCACCGACTTTGTAAATGAGTATTGCCTGACCAAAGGATCGGAAGCCCACCGGTAGGTAATGTCGACATCTGTATCCATGGCCGGCCGGAGGCGTATTTTTTTTAAGTTTTCCAATAGCTGAAATAACTTACGGATCCTGTAACCGGAATTCCCATCGATGATGCGCGGCAAAGGATCAGAAAGACCGAAAGCCTCGTCCAGTGCAGACCTTATAGCTGATCCGGAAAGGTCCTTTGCATCTATAAAAGCATTTAAATCAAGAAAATTCCTGTAAAAATATTTCTGGTTTTCGACATAACATCCCGCAACCGGTATACACCCGGCAGCAAATACTTCCAGCAGGATAGTCGAGCAAGGGACGATAGCGAGATCGGAAGCTGTCATAAGCGCTGCCATCTCTCCATCTCCTATGTCATGATGTATGGTTATCCTGTTATCATTCCGGGCCCATGCCGCAAGTGACTCCCTGAACCGGTAAGCTGAACCCGTGACGATGCTGATCCGGGATAACCGGGCATACTGACTGGCGATCTCTGCGGCCCGTCTCGTCAGATCATACTGGTCACCACCTCCAAAGCAGATGAAACAGGTTGATATCCGGTCAATCCTTCTGCTTTTCTTTGCCACTTCCAGAAACGGCCCTCTCAGTAATGCGTACTTGGGTCCGAGGCCAAATACGGTAAACGGTGCAGCTGTATAATCATGCGGTCGTATACCCGGCGCCTGGTTGATGATGACATCGACAGGCAAATATTTATCGTGCAGGTCATCGATAGCAACAATAGCTGCGCCCGTCGCTTCCACGCGCTGATATAAAGCCTCGGGAAAATGATGCCCATCCATAAGGACCGTTTTTTCAGGATCACACAGAGCGAGAAACTCATTCTCATCTTCGATAGGGATGATATTATATCCGAGCTTTTTTATCTCATATTCAAACTCCGGTGTCACTTCCCTGCACACAAAAGTGATTTCATTGGCCGGGTCCAGCATCCTTATACACGCAAGACTACGGTACAGATGGCCCATTCCAAGGACGGTAGAGCCATCGGCACGAACCATTATTGTATTCTTGTGCGTCAACATTTTTCCAGTGGCTATCAGGTATGAGCCTTTAATTATCACCGCGGCCGAAAGCCGACCTTTCAGTCCGTATCGAATATTTAATTTCCGCCATCTTCCAGTCGTCTTCGTTATCGATATCCTGGGCTTCCATCTCTGACAGGACAAGTACTTTGGAGTGATCTGTAAACAGGCGATCGCCGATCTTTTCCGGGCGTAGCCAGTACCATTGACCGGCGTCATGATAGGCCTGTGGCAGATCCTGGCTCCGGGTATTGACATATTCAGGCCAGTTAAGACAGGCAAATGCATCCTCCGTGACACTAAGGCTGCGCTGGATCGGGAATGAATAAGCCAAAACGGGGAACACACTGGCCACCTCTCCGCTATTGAGCAGTTGCAGGCCCTCACGAAGCCGTTCCTGGGTGATCATCGGCGCTGTGGCATAGATACAGCAAACAGCTTCAAAATCCTGGCCTGCCCCGGAGTATTGATGCAGCACTTCACGAATAACGGATAGTGTCGTGGCAAAATCGTCCGAGTTTTCGCGGGAACGCATAAAAGGAACGGAGGCACCATATTTCCTGGCTACATCTGCAATCTTTTCATCATCCGTCGAAACCATGACCTCATCAAAGAGGCCGCTATTGAATGCCGCTTCAATGGAATAAGCAATGACGGGCTTACCGCAGAAGCTCCTGATATTTTTACCCGGGATACGCTTGCTTCCGCCTCTCGCAGGTATAATGGCCAGTCTAGACATTGTAAAACCTGTCGATCATGTCAATGACAAATTGCTGCTCTTCATCGCTCAGCGTCGGATACATAGGCAGGCTGATACAATGCCGGTAATAATCTTCCGAGTACGGCATATCGCCTTCTTTCCAGCCAAACTGCCGGTAATACGGCATAAGGTGGGTCGGTACATAATGGATCTGGGCATAGATCTGTTTTGTTCTCAGATAATTATACAGCTCAAGCCTGTTTTCGGCTTCGATCACATACAGGTGGTAAGCGTGATTGTCATGATAGCCTGACGATGAGCGGATATATGGCTTACCGGCAAATGCAGCCGAATATCTTCTCGCAATATCCCTGCGGCGTGCCAGGCCTTCATCGGCCCTTTTCAACTGGCTGGTGCCCAGCGCGGCCTGGAAGTCGGTGATCCTGTAGTTAAATCCGAGGTCGACCATCTCCATATACCAGCCGGGATATTCTGCGGCCGGCTGCCCGGCAGCAAATTCCACAGAATTGGAAAGCTCGGCCGTATTTCTGGTAATACCATGGGTCCTCAGGCGTAAGAGCTTATTATAAAGGTCTTCATTATTGGTAGTGATCATACCGCCTTCACCGCTCGCGATGTGCTTGACCGGGTGAAAAGAGAAGATAGCGAGATCGGCATAGCTCCCATTGCCGCAGTTCTGGCGGATTCCTTTGCTATCGATAAAATAGCCGCCGGGAGCGTGACAGGCATCTTCAATGATCCAGAGCCCGTAGTCGTCGGCAAGTCGTCTGAACGCCTCAAGGTCGACAGGTCTTCCGGCAAAGTCGATGACCACTATTCCGGAATAGGTGCCTCTGGGGGATGCTTCCAGCAAAGCCTGCACTTTCCTGATGTCAATGAGGTAGGTTGCAGGGTCGATGTCCGCAAAGGCTATTTCTCCACCACAATACCGGATGCAGTTGGAAGACGCGGCAAAAGTTATGGGACAGGTAATGACCTTTTGCCCCTCCTTCACTCCCAGCGCCAGTGCACATAGATGCAATGCTGCCGTACCATTTGCGACAGCTACAGCATATTTGCTTCCCACATACCCGGCAAAGGCCTTTTCGAATTCAGCTATTCTCGGCCCTTGGGTCAGAAAGTCCGCCCTGAGCGCTTCTACCACAGCCGTAATATCATCGTCAGAAATAAATTGTTTTCCATATGGAATAGGGTCGCGCATGATGTGTGTTTTTCTTACCTCTTAAGCTTCAGCAGGCAGTTATGACAGTCCTAAATGATTCAAAGCTTGCTATCGACGTGTTCCCGGATCAGCCGGCGAAGAGAGTCTACTGTCTCCCACTCCGTATTGTCTCCACTGTTATAGGAGAATCCGGGCTCGACAAGCCTGGCATTAAAGCTGGGGATGAATGCTTCGAGCTTCCATTTGGGCGTACTGGGTACAATGACATAATATTTACCCAGATCGTAAGTATAAAAAGAATCCGATGCGGTGATCATCTCTTCGTGGACCTTTTCACCTGGGCGGATACCGACTACGACCTGCTCACAGTCAGGACCGATGGCAGCAGCAACGTCCGTTATTCTATAGGAAGGAATCTTCGGAACAAAGATCTCACCACCCCAGGCATGCTCCATGGCGTGCATCACCATTTCGACGCCTTCACGAAGCGAAATATTGAAACGTGTCATATTGGAATCAGTGATCGGCAGCTTTCCTTCTTTTCTTTTTTTGATGAAAAATGGGATAACCGATCCGTTGGAGCCCATTACATTCCCATAACGCACCACTGAAAACCGGATCGGGTTGGCTCCGCTGATATTATTGGCCGCTACAAACAGCTTATCCGATGTCAATTTGGTCGCACCGTATAAATTGATCGGAGCGCAGGCCTTATCGGTTGATAACGCCACAACACGATCCACCCCGGTTTCGAGACAGGCATGCACTACATTCTGCGCGCCTCCGATGTTGGTTTTGATACATTCGTCGGGATTGTATTCCGCTATAGGCACGTGTTTCATTGCCGCGGCGTGAATGACATAATCGATGCCCTGCATAGCTCTTATCAGCCTGTCCTTATCCCTCACATCGCCGATAAAGTAGCGGATAGCGGGATATTTTTCCACCGGGTATTCCTGTGACATCTGGAACTGTTTCTGCTCATCCCGGGAAAAGATGACGAGGCGCCTGATGTCCGGATATTTCTCAAATATATAAGCGGTCAGTGCTTTACCCAGTGATCCCGTTCCTCCTGTGATCAAAATGGATCTTCCCGAAAAAGTGAAATTCATTGAATAGGGTTTAATCGTTTCTGTAGTGGTGAAAATTTACTTAATATTTAAAATATGCATGTTTTTAATGCCGGATATGGATAAAGCTGCTGCAGTCCCGACCGGCCGGCCGATCCATCTCTCTATCTTCCGCCATACATCTCCTCATAATATTTCATATAATCGCCGGAAGTGATGTGCTTCAGCCATTCCTCATTTGCCAGGTACCAGTCAATGGTCTTTTCCAGGCCTTCTTCGAAGGTAACGGAAGGAGACCAGCCTAATTCCCGGTTGATCTTGGTCGCGTCGATGGCATATCTCCGGTCGTGACCGGGACGGTCTCTGATGAAGGTGATCAGCCTGGCGCTCTCGCCCTCTTTCCTGCCTAGTTTGCGATCCATGATAGAGCAAAGCAGGTGGACGAGGTCTATGTTTTTCCATTCGTTGAATCCGCCAATGTTATAGGTCTCTCCCGCCTTTCCGTTATGAAAAGCGCTATCGATAGCTGCAGCATGGTCGATCACATACAGCCAGTCACGCGTATATAAGCCATCGCCATACACAGGCAGATTTTTTTTATGGATGATATTATTGATAAATAACGGTATCAGCTTTTCGGGAAAATGATTCGGTCCGTAATTATTGGAACAATTGGAGATCATGACCGGCATGCCGTATGTATCACCGAAAGCCCGAACCATATGGTCGGACGAAGCTTTACTTGCACTGTAAGGAGAATGCGGATCATATTTGGTTTCTTCTGTAAAGAAGCCGGTTTCTCCCAAAGCACCGTAGACCTCATCGGTCGATACATGGTAGAACAGGTGGCTGTCCCGGGCACTGTTCCAATGCTCTCTTGCTGTCTGAAGGAGATTGGCCGTGCCCATGACATTGGTCTCGATGAAAACAAAAGGATTCTCAATCGAGCGGTCGACATGGCTTTCTGCTGCCAGGTGAATGACGTGGGTTATATCAAATTGACGGAATACGTCTCTCAGCATCGCCAGATCCCTGATATCTCCTTTGATAAAGTGATAATTAGGAGCATGCTCAATATCCCTGACATTTTCGAGATTGCCTGCATAGGTCAGCAGATCGAAGTTGTAAATATTGTAATGCGGATATTTATTGACAAACAAACGGGCGACGTGTGAGCCGATAAAGCCTGCAGCGCCTGTGATGAGTATGTTTTTTTTATTCATGGGGTACGGTATTAAAAAATCATAGCCTGTTGTCAACAACCTCCAGAGGCAGCGTGCTTTTGATATCGTAGACCACACAAGGGTCTTTTTTTAAAGGTGACAGGTCGAGTGTTTTAAATTCATTATGCGCCACTGCAAGCAGAATTCCGTCATACCGGCCCTGATCATTTAAGGAGCTTAAGCATGTAAGGCCGTATTCCTCCGACAATTCGTGAGAAGATACCCATGGATCGTAGATATCAGGCTCAATATTATATTCCTCCAGGATCCTGATCACATCCACGACCTTTGTGTTGCGCAGGTCTGGACAATTTTCCTTAAATGTGATGCCTAACACCAGCACTTTTGAGCCTTTCACCCGGATCTCTTTGTCGATCATGAGCTTGATCAGCTGATGTGCGACATAATCACCCATGCTTTCATTCAGGCGGCGTGCGGCCAGCATAATTTCGGGATGATATCCCGCTTCCTGGGCTTTCTGGATCAGGTAATAAGGATCTACGCCTATACAATGTCCTCCCACCAGGCCGGGCTTCACTTTGATAAAATTCCACTTTGTCCCTGCCGCTTCCAGCACCTGAGTGGTATCGATATTCAGTTTATTAAATATCCGGGCCAGTTCATTGGCAATGGCAATATTAATATCCCTCTGCACGTTTTCGATCACCTTTGCCGCTTCCGCAACCTTAATCGAGGAAGCTTTATGCGTTCCGGCCACAACTATTTCATTATAAAGATCCTGAACCTTTTGTGCAATACCGGGAGTAGATCCCGAGACGATTTTGTGGATCGTGGTCAATGTTCTCTCCTTATCCCCGGGGTTGATCCTTTCAGGAGAATACCCGACAAAAAAGCCTTCATTCAGCCGGAGCCGGGAATATTTTTCCAGGATTGGCACACAAATTTCCTCCGTGGCACCGGGATAAACGGTAGATTCATAGATCACCACCGCACCGTTTCCAATTACTCTGCCCACTGTTTCACTGGCTTTGATCAAGGGCGTAAAGTCCGGATAATTGTATTTATTGACAGGAGTCGGCACCGTAATAATATAATAATCAAAACCGGCAATCTCCGCAGGATCGTCAGAAAAGAACAAACCTGTCCTTCCATCTCCGGTCAATACAGATCGCAATAAAGTATCATCGACCTCAAGGGTCTGGTCAAAACCATTACGCAACTCATCCAGTCTCGCCGTATTGATATCAAATCCAGTTACCCTGAATTTTTTCGCAAATTCCACAGCAAGTGGCAGGCCTACATATCCAAGGCCGATGACTGCTATTTTAGTGCTCAAATTATATATTTTAATTTTTAGTCAATTGTTCTATATTGTCCAGATCTTCACCTGCCTTTTCAAAAGCGGATAAGAACTCAAGAAAATCCGGGTTGAAAATATTATTGCCCATTATGTTTTCTCATATTAAAAACGGACTTGTCCATTATATTTTTATTGCTATAAGCAATATTATAAGCAGAACAGGTCAGCTTCCATGAGGCAGACAGCCGTTCGATCGGAGAGCAGCTTAACCAGTAATTCAGATTATTTCCCTTTTCTTCAAAAGAAACTATCCGCATAACAGCTCTGTCAAGCCTGAAAAGCTCCTTATGGTCTTCCGATGCTTTCAAAATAGAAACCGTTCTGTCTCATTGTTTCAGGATCAAAAATATTCCTTCCGTCAAATACCGCTTTGTCCTTTAGCTTTTCCCTGATCAGAGAGAGTTCGGGAGAACGGAACTCGTTCCATTCGGTCATGATCATCAGCGCATCACTGCCTTCCAGCACCTCATACTGATCATCGGCATAATATAACTGTCCGCCGTGTATTTTCTTTACATTGTCCATGGCCTCAGGATCAAATACCCGGACATGGACGCCGGCCTGCAGCAGCTTATCGATGATGTAAAGGGCAGGAGCTTCCCGGATATCGTCCGTATTGGGCTTGAAGGAAAGGCCCCAGATCGCTATGGTTTTGCCCTCCAGGCGGCCGTTGTAATAATTCCTCAATTTGTCAAACAAGACAGTACGCTGCTTCTCATTGACGTGAATGACGGATTCAAGTATCCGGAATTCATACTCATTCTGATCGGCTATTCTGAAAAGCGCTTTGACATCCTTGGGAAAACAGGAGCCTCCGTACCCGATGCCGGGAAAAAGGAACCGTTTGCCGATCCTCGAGTCGGCCCCCATTCCCAGGCGTACCATATCGACGTTGGCGCCGACACGTTCACACAGGTTGGCGATCTCGTTCATAAAGGTGATCTTGGTCGCCAGAAAGGAGTTTGCCGCATATTTGGTCAATTCGGCAGAACGTTCATCCATGAAATAAATAGGATTGCCCTGCTTGACAAACGGCTCATAGAGCTTCCTCACCACTTCTCTTGCCTTTTCTGAGCTGGTTCCTATTACCACCCGGTCCGGCTTCATAAAGTCTTCGACCGCTACGCCTTCCCGCAGGAATTCGGGGTTGGAAACCACATCGAACAGATCTTCGGAAGCATGCTGAGCGATGGCTTTGTGGACCATTTCAGCCGTTCCGACCGGCACTGTGCTTTTGTCAATGATGATCTTATATGACCTGATGAGCTTCCCTAGCTTATTGGCTACATCAAGAACATAGGACAGATCGGCTGAGCCATCCTCGCCTTCAGGTGTCGGCAGAGCCAGGAAGATGATGTCACCGAATTCAACCGCTTTGGCCAGGTCAGTTGTAAATTCCAACCTCTTTTTTTCTATATTTCTATGAAAAATGACCTCCAGGCCCGGCTCATAGATCGTTATGGTGCCGGAACGCAGCTTTTTTACTTTTTCTTCATCGATATCGAGACACATGACATGGTTGCCTGTTTCAGAAAAGCATGTTCCTGTAACCAGGCCCACATAGCCGGTCCCTATGACTGAGATTCGCATTTAGTATCTGTAATTATCTAAAGTTATAAATGATGAATGATAGCTGCCATTGGTTTAAGCCTCTATTTTGAGGTCGATCATACCCGGATATAATTCTATTCAATCAATTTGTTTTCCGGGTCCATTCAAGGCTTCCGTTTTTCTGGAAAATTATGATACAAAACATGGCTTCGCCCTCAATAAGTCGCGCTTATTGTCCCTTAAAAAGGAATTATATATTTGCTTACGAAATATTTACATATATAAATATTCGTAATTCACTGAAAGATCATGAAGCAGATGACTCTAATTGCTTCGCGTTGATCTCTATTTGCAAGGCAGTGCCCAGGCTGTCAAAATTGACAATGAGCCTGCCTTTGGATTTGATATGCTGCACAATGCCTTCCATGCCAAAAAGCGGTCCCTGGCTGACCCTGACCCGGTGGCCCGGTGAATAAGCCGCCTCAGAAAGCACGAAAGAATCATCCAGGCCCTCAATGCGACGCAGGATCTCTATTTCCGTCACAGAGACCGGTGATAATTGGCGGCCGATCTTTACAAAATGGTACACATATTCCGTCTCCAGGACCCTGATAAAGTCCTGCTGAGCTACCTGGACAAATACGTATGTCGGAAGAACAGGAACAGTATGGTGAACAATCTTGCGAAGATAACGCCGGGTATAGCGACGCATGGGAGCGTAGGCATTGACACCTTTTTTTGCCAATTGCGCCAGGACGACCTTCTCACTTTTGTATTTGACCCTGACGGCGTACCAGTTTTGTTGATCATGATCCTTCATAGCTTAATTCTTTTCCGACCAAAGCAATAAGGGTTCCTGTCCCTTCAGGGTCAATGCATAATCTTTATATTCCTCATTACTGAAGATCACATAACGTATCTTACGGCTGATGACATCCTCAGCTTTGACAACAAGGGAAGACAGGTACTCCCTGTCAAGCTCTCCGATCAGGATAAGGTCGACAATAGGACTGTCGATACCTTTGGCAAATGCGCCGGTCAGGTATACCCTGTCGACATTGCCCAATCTTTCAATAACATTATTGATGATCTGATCGATACCGATATGCTTGAGCAGGATATTATGGATCTCTCTGAATAAAGGATGGGCGGTATTGGCTGAGAAGATCTTCTTATTACCATTGGCCACTGACTTGAGCAGGCCCGCTTTCTCAAATTTGTTCAATTCAAGCCTGATCGCATTGGTCGATTCACCCATCTCGCTTTCCAGGCTACGCAGATAGGCAGTCGCATCCTTGTTGAGGAAGAACTTAAAGAGCAGCTTGACTCTTGTTTTGGAAGATATTAAGGTTTCTATCATAAAAATGAGTAGCAAAACTACTCATTTTTGATCTAATCTTTTGACTTTGTCCCTATAAAATGCACCGGACACTCTATTTTACAGAAAAACTACCAGTTTTTCCTATACCACCTTATTCCATGCAATTTTTCAGGCCTTCCTCTGCCTGCTCAAGTCCCCATGAGGGATGCAGAGGAGACGCAGGCTTGAATGTGCCGTACATTTGGATGGCTTTTTCATACACAACTTTTGCCTTGGCTTTTCCACCGCCAAACTGCTCGGGTGTATAATACAATCCCTGAGCTTCCAGCAGGTAGGGTCGCGGATTGGAAGGATCCAGCTTTTTTGCTTTGTCTAAAGCTGTGGCCGCTTCCATTCCATAGGTCTGCCATCGGGTCATCGGGTCGACCAGCATCGCAAGAGAGGCAGACATTTGTTTAAGGCAATATATTTCCGAATTATCCGGTTGAAACGCATCAGCCTGTGAGATAAGCTCATTGGCTTTATGCGCCACCTTGTCCTTATCGGCTTTTTCATCCATATAACCGGCAAGGATCTGTGTCCATGCGGCGTAATAATATGGTAGCCAGTTATTTTTTTCCGTAACGGCTATTCTTTCAAAAAATGCCGATGCAGCATTCATATCCTGGGCCGTCTGAGCATCCTTCACCATCTGGAGGCCTTTGGTCATGGCCTTTTCATAACCCGTCTGAGCTGAAAGCGCAGAGGAGGCAAGTAAAGCGATCAGTAACAATACATTTTTCATTGGCTGGTACTTATATGATTTATAATAATAAAATTACAGATTATTATTGATATTGTCCTGGGTCCTGTCAACTCCCCAGCTCATAAACAGGCCGACAAAGACGCTCCTGGCAGTCGGAGGCTGTATGGCCTTTCTTATCAACAAATTATTATCGTCAAAAATTCTGTTGCTGTAGCTATAACCGAATATCTGCCGCTGGTTAAAGACGTTGTTGAGGCTGAATACCACGACGGCATTGCTTTTAAACACATTGGTCAGCCAATTGACGCTCACATTATGACTCTGATAAGGCCTTGTCCGGTCCGAAAGGAAGTCATCAGACCCGAGATTGGGATTATAATAAGGACGGCCGGAAGTCACCGTATAGGACCAGTTGACCCCGAGCATCCTGCTCACCCAGAACTTTTTAAGGACAATGCTTCCCGAATGGCTGGCGGCAAATGTCGGCGTAGCTTTTACCGGATAGTTGAGGTAATCCCTTTCCGTATCGATAAAGGAATAACTTATCCAGTAATTGAAGCCCTTAAAGGTTTTCCTGTCCCGCCAGAAAAGCTCGATCCCCCGGGCATAGCCGCTTCCATCCTCATGAACGGCGTTTTGAGCCGTCTGATCGGTTTTTGTCAGCCTGATATATTCCTTGTCATAGGCCTGCACCCTGAAGGTATAATCCTTATTGAGCCATTGGTAGGTCAGGATATAATGATCGGCGCGGTTAAAATCGAAATCTTTGTCGAACAAAAGATACTTACGCTCCGGTGTCTGGTAAAAAATACCATAATCAAATGTCAGCTGCATCTGAGGGGCGATCTTGCAGGAAAGGCTGGCCCTGGGAGCCAGGTTGGCCTTCCCGGTCAGCCTGCTGTATTCTGCACGGAGGCCGGGCCTGAAAGCCAGATTTTTACTAAGGTAAACATCCGTTTCGGCAAATACGGCGCCATAGGTGTCCTCAATATCTGCCGGTCCGTTGTAATAAAGAGACCTGATATCAGAAGCGTCCTTATTATACCAGATCTCACCTCCAAAACGGAGAGCATTCAGGCCGGAAAACTTACGTTCCACTACATGACGCATCTGCAGCATCTGCTGGACCGCAACAGTCGAAAAAGTGACATTATCGAGCACCCCGATCCCTGTAGCAGGCACATTTTCATTGCGCTGATCGAGCAGCCGCGCTTCTATATCATCCCGGTTATAGCTATAACTGATGACGCCGGTATAGTTCCATCTTTTACCCAGAGATTGTTTAAAGCTGGAATTGAGGTATACATTGGCATTACCGACGTGATAGCCGTTTTTCAGCCCTGTGGAATCAAGGGAGGCCTGCCTGATGCCCTGCTTGTTAAAGCTATAGGTGGCATAGGCCTTAAAGATGCCGTTTTTCTTGGTCTTAAAGCGATAATTAAGATCCCCCTCATGGCCTACGGGCGCCTGAGAGATGTCAAAACGCTGCGGAATTACCGCCATATACAGGTTCAGATTGGTATAAGCATAGGAAGCGCCAAAGCTTTGGGTCTTTTCCTGGTTGACGTGTTGGAATCCTGCAGAAACAAACAAAGGAGAAATACCTACCTGCATCTCGCTCCTGGCAGGAAGATCCACACTTTCCAGGTTGAGCACAGCGCTCAGGGCCTGTCCGTAAAGGGCACTGTAGCCACCGCTGGTAAAAGCCGTACCGCTGAAAAGGAAGGGTGAGAACCGCCCTCTCGATGCGATGCCGGGAATGCTTGAATAATAAAAGTTATTTACTACTGCGCCGTCGATAATGACCTTAGCTTCTTCGGCTGAGCCACCACGAACAAACAAACCTTCCTGCTCGCCGACTTTCTGTACGCCTGGCACCGTCTGCAATGTAGCGGAGATATCGGCGTCTGCTCCGGCTGTCGTCACGATATCCAGTAAAGAAAGCACGGTAGCCCTTTTCTTATCGCTTGCCTCAAAAGAGCCGGCAGTGATGACTACAGCATTGAGCTCTGAGATCTCCTCTCTCAGGATCAGGTCAGCACGCAACTCAGAGCCGTTGATTTCAACAGGCTTTTCTATTGTTTTATAGCCGATAAAGGAAGCAACCAGTACTGCCGGGCCGCTTATATCAGTAGGAAAACTGTAATGGCCCGTACTGTCTGTAATGGCGCCGTCATAGGAATCCCTGATATATACATTGACGCCCGGCAGGGATTTGCCGTCATCTCCCAATACCGTTCCTGACAGAATATGCTGTGACCATACACTTTCCGACAGGAAAAAACAGCAAAGTAATCCTAATACTCTATACATGGCAACCGGGAATATTAGGCTTAATCCCTGTTCATACCAATATATCTCAGAACGAGATATACGAGCATAGCCAAAGAAGACAGAGCAGCAGCCACATAAGTCATAGCAGCCCACCAAAGTGCGTCTTTGGCCCCGGCGTGTTCCTCCCTGTACATAATGCCTGAACCATCCAGCCATGCCAATGCCCGGTTGCTCGCATCAAACTCGACCGGAAGGGTGACAAGACTGAATAACGTGGTGATCAGAAATGCTATGATGGTAAGTAACAATATCGTTTGATTCCCTGTTGCTCCCAATACTCCCAGAGCCAGCATCAAAAGGAATTGCTGGGCGGTAGCGGCGATCTGGACGACAGGGACAATGGCCGAGCGGAACTTCAGCATGGAATAAGAAGTAGCATGCTGAACAGCGTGCCCGCATTCGTGAGAGGCGACAGCAGCAGCGGCCACACTGCGGCCGTTGTATACTTCCGGGCTCAGGTTGACGGTCTTATTCTGCGGATTGTAATGGTCCGTCAGAAAGCCATCGACCGAGATGACCTGTACATCGTAGATGCCGTTGTCATGAAGCATCTTTTCAGCTACCTCCTTCCCGGACATATGAGAGCTGAGCCCTACCTGGCTGTAATGGTTAAACTTCGACTTAAGGCGGGCGCTCAGGATCATACCTATTACGGTACCCACAGCGCCCAATATCATATACACTAAATAGTCAGCAGACATCTTCCGGATTTTTCATCATTTAATGTAATCGCTGCCAAAAAAGTTCCTCAACACATCCGGGACACGGATACCGTCCTCTGTCTGGTTGTTTTCCAGCAAAGCGGCGACGATCCGAGCCAGCGCCAGCGAGCTGCCGTTGAGGGTATGTAGCAACTGCGTACTGCCGTTTTCATCCCTGTAACGCAATTTCAGCCTGTTTGACTGGAAAGTCTCAAAATTGGACACGGAGCTCACCTCCAGCCATCTCTCCTGGGCAGCGGACCAGACCTCAAAATCATAGGTCATGGCCGAAGCGAAGCCCATATCTCCGCCACAAAGTCTCAGGATACGGTAGGGCAGGTTGAGATTCTCCATAAGACGGGCCACATGGCCTACCATCTCATGCAGGGCGGTATAGGAATTCTCCGGCTTTTCCACACGTACTATTTCCACTTTGTCGAACTGATGTACGCGGTTGAGCCCTTTGACATGGGCTCCGTAAGAGCCTGCTTCCCTCCTGAAACAGGGTGTATAAGCAGTCATAAGACACGGTATCTGGTTCTCGCTGAGGATCTCGTCACGCAGAATATTTGTAACCGGAACTTCGGCAGTAGGGATCAGATAGAGGCTGTCCTTCTCACAATAATACATCTGGCCTTCCTTGTCAGGAAGCTGTCCCGTACCTCTGGCGGAATCCTCGTTGACCATGTGCGGCGGCAGGATCTCTTCATAACCGGCGGCCGTATTATATTCCAGGAAATAATTGATCAGGGCGCGTTGCAGCTTAGCTCCCTGTCCGCGATACACAACAAAGCCGCTTCCGGAGAGCTTGACCCCCAGCTTCAGGTCGAAGAGGTTGTATTTTTCGGCCAGCTCCCAGTGAGGGAGGGCGTTAGCCGGTAATACAGGCAGTGGTTGCTCCCATGCCTGATACACCATATTATCATCGGCGGTAATACCGAAAGGTACATCGTCGTGCGGGATGTTGGGCAGAGTGATGAGCTTTTCCTCCAGGCTCTGTCGCACTTCACGGAGGCCTTCCTCTCTTGTTTTGCTGGATTCCTTCAGTTCGGCAACCCTGCTTTTTAAACTTTCTGCCTCCTGGGTCTGTTTGTTCTTCATCAGTTCACCGATGCGGCGTGAAAGCTGGTTGATCTCGGCAAGCTCCTGATCCATTGCAGTTTGTATCTCCTTTCTTTTATCATCAAGGCTGATAATTTCATCCACGATACTGAGATCGGATTCGGGCCAGTTGCGCTTCTTCAGACCGGTCAGGACCTTATCTTTCTGATTGCGAAGCATTTCTACACGTAACATAAGAGCTGATTGAGATAAATTATTGAAAAAAGTAATTTTTGAGGTGCAAATATAGTTTAATAAAAAAAATTATGTACATTTGCGAATCATTTCAAGCCGAAAGGGCTTAAGCCAATCAAATCAGGGTTAAGGCTAATTTCAAAGAAAAATTTTCCGAGTTCAGGTTCATTTTCGTCGCCGGTAATTTCAGATGTGTTGTTAGCACTTGAATTGATGCCACAAATATTTTATATCTAATAATCTAGTAAGTTTTATCAGATTTTACCGGAATGAATGTTCCGGAAATATACCACGCCGTTACTCCGGCTGAAAGTCATAACTCCAAAATTAATTTTTAAACTGTATGTACGACATTTTGCAATTGGACAGCATGTTGGTGCCAGAATTGAGGGAAGTTGCAGAAAAAAATGGTCTCAAGGGTTTTAAAAAGCTAAGCAAGCAAGAGCTTATCTATAAGATCCTCGATCAGCAAGCGCTCACCAGCCAGATCCCGGACGAAAAACTTCTCGAGATGGAAGCTGAAAGCGCTAAAAGTAAGCCCCACCAGAAGGAACGCATTCCTGTTCAAAAAAATAAGATCAAAAAAGAGCCGGAAGAGGCCAACCTCTTTTCGGAAGCTCCGGGCGAAGCCCCGGTTAAGAAACCGAGAATCAAAAAATCGGCCAAGCCTCAAGCCGCCCCAGCTCAGGAGAAAGTTGAAGCTCCAACGGTCGAGGCTCCTCCTGCCGAACCTGTAGCCGAAAGAAAAAAATTCTTTACTACCAGTCATCTTAAACCCGCCAAAGAGCAGAAAACAGCTCCGGAAGCCGAAGAGGCCAAACAAGAGCCGGAACAAAATCCGGATAAGCCTTTCAAGCAGAAAAAACAATTTAAGACCGAGAGTCAGCCACAACAACCCAAAGAGCTCAACAGGGAAAAGGAGAATAATAAGGAAGTCGCTGAGGCTACGGTCCAGAAAGAAACACCCAAACAGGAGCCGGAAGGTCCGAAGTTCAATATCGACTTTGACGGTATGATAGAAGGCGAGGGTATCCTCGAAATGATGTCCGACGGATATGGTTTCCTCCGCTCGTCTGATTACAATTACCTGACCTCACCGGACGACATCTATGTTTCTCCGTCACAGATCAAGCTTTTCGGGCTCAAAACCGGCGATACCGTCAAAGGAACCATACGCCCCCCGAAAGAGGGAGAAAAATACTTTGCCCTGCTCCGCGTGGAGAACATCAACGGTCTCCTGCCAAGCCAGATCAGGGACCGCGTTCCTTTCGACTATCTGACACCGTTGTTCCCTATTGAGAAGTTCAACCTCAGCACCAGTAAAACAGGCAGGGACTATGGTAACCGTATGATCGACCTGTTTACACCAATCGGTAAAGGTCAGCGCGGATTGATCGTTGCCCAGCCCAAGACAGGTAAGACCTTCCTGCTGAAGGATATTGCCAACGCCATTGCTACCAACCATCCCGAATGTTTCCTCATCGTCCTTCTGATCGATGAGAGACCGGAAGAGGTAACGGACATGCGTCGCAATGTGGATGCCGAAGTCGTCGCTTCCACTTTCGATGAGCCGGCAGAAAACCACGTCAAAGTAGCGGGTATTGTGCTCGAAAAAGCCAAAAGGCTGGTAGAATGCGGGCACGACGTAGTGATCCTCCTTGACTCGATCACACGCCTGGCGCGGGCTTACAATACGGTAGCTCCTGCGAGCGGAAAAGTGCTTTCAGGTGGTGTGGAGGCAAACGCCCTGCACAAGCCTAAAAAGTTCTTTGGCGCGGCCCGTAAGATCGAAAACGGCGGTTCGCTGACCATTCTGGCCACTGCGTTGATCGATACCGGCTCCAAGATGGATGGTGTGATCTTTGAAGAGTTCAAAGGTACTGGCAATATGGAATTACAGCTTGACCGTACCTTGGCCAACAAACGCCTCTACCCGGCCATCGATCTTACCAAATCAAGCACGCGTCGTGATGATCTCCTGCTCGATAAGGATACGCTTCAACGTATGTTTATCCTCCGCAACCAGCTGGCGGATATGAGACCGGACGAAGCCATGGAGTTCCTGCGTAAATATATGTTCGGCACTATCAGTAATGAAGAATTCCTGACCTCCATGAACGGTTAGGCTCCGAAATAAAAAGTGTGTGTTTACGAATCCCTTGCAACGTCACAATTGCAGGGGATTTTTTATTCTGTTCTTCTCCTGAACCAAAATGATCTGCATACCGGAACAAGTGGCAAAATGACAGCAGCTGAAACGTCTTATTTTTTGAATTAATTTTTTTTAACAATGTCAAAATCAATAACTATTTGCTCATATTGCAGGTTAATATCCTATTAGGTCATTTATCCTGAACAAATCAAAAAACAATGAAAAAGATCCTGCTGCCAACCGACTTCAGTGAAACTGCCGGCAAAGCCCTCAATGTGGCTGTCAAAATCGGAAATAAGGACGCCTCCGAGCTCATTCTGATGCATACATCCCTGCCAACGGAAGGTGTCAACAACAACGTATATGCCGCCATATATATTCATGAATATCTGGAGATAAAGAGGAAAAATCTCAACCAGCTGCTGGAAAAGGTAAAAGAGATGGGCTATACGGGCGAAATAAAAACGGATAACAAAGTCGATTTTACGGCACCGGCCATCGTTCATGCCGCTGAGGAGTTTGACGTCGACCTCGTGGTTATGGGGTCGACCGGTGCCAGCGGAGTGACCGGCATGTTTCTGGGCAGCACGGCAGGCGGGGTCCTCTCAAAGATAGAAAATCCGCTGTTCCTTATCCCACGCGACTTTGAGCTGCCGGATTCCGGTAATCTGCTCATCGGCACCGATTACAAAACAGAAATAGATGCGCGTTCTTTCGAAGCGCTGAAATTCTTTAAAGACAAGCTCAACTTCAAGCTGCACCTCATCCACATCGAACAGGAAGGTGAGGAAGCTGCCGACAAGGTAGCCTTCATAGCGAAGAACTTCGGACAACTGATCGACTCCAGTGTCCATGTCCCCGGTACAAAGGTCGAAGATGCGCTGATGAAAATAAAGGAGAAATACAATAATGCCATTCTTTGTACCATTTCAAAGAAAAAAAGCTGGTTTGAGAATCTCTTTTCCCATAGTGTATCGAAGTCGCTTACGCAATATTCGGATATTCCGTTATTGTGTCTCCATGCGGACTAAAAGATTGATCCTGCGTGACAGGCCTGTACCGCACCTCACACCTGCTCCGGCTCATTTTTATTCAGAATCCGGTCAATCAGGTTGAGCAAAGGTCCCGTCATCATGGTGGTCAGTAAAGCCATGATGACGAGCATTGTAAAAATGCGGGGAGAAAAGACACCAAGGTCGTAGCCGATATTTAAAACGACCAGTTCCATAAGACCGCGCGTATTCATCAGGGCGCCTATAATAAGGCTTTCGCGCATGTTTTCGCCGACAAAACGGGCGCTTAGAGCGCTTCCTCCAAACTTACCCGCAACAGCCACCAAGGTGATCAGGCCCGTGATCATCCACATCTGCGCTCCATATATCAGGCCGATATCTGTCCTCAGCCCTGTAAAAACAAAAAACAACGGCAACAGCAGAACAAGCGCCAGGTCTTCTACCTTATCACTGAATACCTTCCTGAAATTGTTTCCGGCAGGCATAATGGCCCCCGTCAGAAAGGCGCCGAATAAGGCATGGATACCGATCACCTCAGCGAGAAACGCCGAAACGACAAGCGTCATAAAGCAGACGGTCACCATGCTTCGGCTTACCAGGCCGGGCATATCCCGCGCCACCATCTTTTCGAGTAAAGGTCTGGCCACCTTTATCATCAGAACGACATATACAACGGTCATACCGATCGTAATAAGCGCCGAAACAATAGAGGTCGCCCTGACAATAGAGATAACCACAGCGAGGATGGACCATGCCGTGACATCGTCAGAAGCAGCACACATGATGGCCAGCTGGCCTGCCTTTGTATGCTGGATCCGCCGCTCCTGCAGGATCCTCGCCAAAACGGGAAAGGCCGTAACGCTCATAGAGATCCCCATAAACAGGGCAAAAGACAAAAAGCCAACACCCGGAAGCCCGAAATCAGGATACAGGAAATAGGCAAGGATCATACCTAGCGAAAAGGGTATGACAATACTGGCATGGCTTATTAAAATGCCCTCCCTTGCCTTTTTTTTCAGGATGCCCAGATCCAGCTCCATGCCTACCACAAACATAAATAAAATGAGGCCCAGCTGGCTCAATACCTGCAGGTTGGGGATGGAAGCGGCCGGAAAGAGCGCTGTCATACCTTCCGGCCAGAAATGACCCAGTACCGAAGGTCCCAGTACTATCCCTGCAGCGATCTCACCTATCACAGATGGCTGGCCCAGCTTCCTAAACAGGCGGCCCAATAAACGCGCAGCAAAGAGAATGACCAGCACCTGGGTCAGCAGCACAGCTAACGGGTAATGCGCATTGGCAGCGATCAGGTCAAGAAACGATGTAGACGGTTCTCCGGAATGGCTTCCTGCATGACCGGTCTCATCCCGGAATCCACGGCCCAAATGAACGATCCACCATACCAAAACGGAAAATACCAGGAGAGTAACCACATAAAACAGGCTGTAACGGTATTTTTTCATAGCTTAACGGTCCGGACAAAGATAATCCCATTTTTATTGCATGATACGTTCAATAGAAATCCGGATCAGCGTTTTTTACTTAAATTAATATTAAAAATCAGGGACCATGGAGGTAAATAAACGCAGCTTCCCGGAGAGCCCATAAGAAACTGATAAAGAAGGCGATAACAGAACAGACGATCCTATACCTGGCAGATAATAGCCCAGAAATGAAATTTTAAATTGAATTCACCTGTTCTATTGACAATGATCAAATGTGAAAATTTTCATAAATTATGTATTTCCGGAGTACCTGCCCGGTGCGCCTTACGTCATAGTATCATCATGAATTTTCTAAAAAATCAAAAACTGAACAAACATGAGAAAGCTCCTTTTTTTCTTTTTGATCCTCGCTTCAACGCTCAACGCACAGGAAAGCGCAAATAGCTATCACCATGAGCTCCGGCTCAATGCCCTAAACCTGGTCCTCGGAAACCCTGAGCTCGATTATGAATACCTGCTTAATGAAAATTCCGGGGCCGGTATCTATGCAAGCATCAATGTCGATAACAATAAAATTTTCCCGTATAATTTTATGGCAGGGCCTTATTACCGGCTGTATGTAGGCAGCAGATATGCATCGGGCTTTTTCTTTGAAGGCACGCTATCGGTGATCGGTGAAAAAGTGGATAAATATGACCCGAACACCGGAAGTTATTCTCCGTATGATAAAATCGGCTTTGGCCCGTCTGTGGCAATAGGTGGCAAATTTGTCATCAGGAAATCGGTCGTATTCGAATTTTTCGGTGGCATCGGGCGTAATTTTTCGGCCGACGAGTTTAGCGCTGATGCTTTTCCGCGGATCGGTATATCCATCGGTAAAAGGTTCTGACCTGCGTTAGTTACGGAAGCTCCAGGGGTCATCCGTTTTTTTGAATTTATATTGCTTTTTTGAACGGGCTAATATAAGTGTAAAGCCGGCGGCAAGCTGAATGCCTGCAGCCCTAAACAATTTATTTCTATTTGCATCATTTCTGACAATAAAGCCGCTTGCCAGCGTACCCAAAGTGCTAAAGGTCAGAATAAAGCCAGGTATAATCAATGCCTCTTTTGTTTTTCTCGATTTAAGGGATTTATAATTTTTAAAATGTATGATATCATCTTTGGCAATACCAATAAGATAAGAAGGAAACTCCGAGTAGTAAACCCGTTCTATCTTTCTGTCTCTCTTCCTGAATGCCTCACGGTATTCATTCGTCACAAAGAAAAGGCTATCAGGCAGCTCATTTCTAAGATGTCCTACAATGAAATGCGTTCCGCAGCAGGAATCATCGCTGACACCGCCTGGCCTGTAGGTCAATTCATAAATGGAGCCGGCTTTGAATATTTGCTCCTCACCGGATCTTGTGATACGCAATTCCTGACCTGGTAAAATAAAAGGGGAAAAAACTAAAAAAAGCTGGATTCGTAGTAAGATCGAAATTTTCGTCATTATTTTTTAACAAAAATAAAAGGATTTCCGGCTTTATAAAAAATTATTCTTTGAGCCTATCCATCAATCCCGATAACCGGAGATGCTGCAACAACAGGATCGTCTTGGCATCACAGATCATACCGTTGCCGGTCATAGCCCATGCTTCATCAAAATCCATTTCCAGCACTTCGATATTTTCATCTTCGATACCACCACCGGAATTAACTTTCATATCTTCCGCATATGGAGCCGTGTAACAATGGAGGATCTCGGTCACTGCACCGGGGGATACATACATGGAGCATACCTTTTGGATATCCTTTATTCTATATCCTGTTTCCTCCTCTGCTTCTCTTCTGGCACAAATCTCCGGATCATCCCCGTCAAGCAGCCCTGCGACAGCTTCAATCAGGTACCCTCCGGCATTTCCATTGATCCAGGTGGGTAATCTGAACTGGCGAACCAGTATTACCGAATGTTTCTTAATATTATAGAGTAAAATGGCGGCACCGCTGCCTCTGTCATATACCTCGCGTACCTGGGATACAATTTCCCCTTTTTGGCTGGTATATTCAAAGGTATACTTATGCAGCAGATACCAGCTGTCCGATAATAATTCTTTCTCAATTATTTTAGGGTCCGGAGATTTTTTTACTTCTTCCAATCGACCGGCTTTAATCTCTGATCAATCACAATTCCCGTCAGTTGAGCAGACCTGTCCCTCACTGACGGTCCGGATCATCGGTTTATGTTTTTCAGTCCACTCATCCAGGCTTTGAGTTATGGTTTGGACAAAGGCCTCGACCGGTTGTGCACCGGATATGCCGTATTTCCTGTCAAATACAAAAAAAGGAACACCACGCACGCCCAATTGCTGTCCTTCCTGTATATCCTGGTGCACGGCGTAAGCATACTGATCATCTTGCAGGGCAGCTGTCACTTCTGCTTCGGTCAGGCCTATACTGACACCTATTTCTCTCAAGGTATTCCTATCTGCCAGATCTTTTCCATCAGTAAAATAGGCATGAAATAATTTCTCTTCAGCCAGGTCGCCCAGCCCTTTGGTTTTGGCCATCTGGATCAGCCGATGAGCATTGAGCGAATTGGCCACGATCGCCTTATCAAACCTGTAATCCAGGCCGGCATTCCTGGCCATCTCAATAACCTGGACATGCATAGCCTCGGAGTCCGCCAGGCTTATGCCCTTCCTCTCAGCCAGGTATTCGTATACGGATGTGTTTTTATCCATTCTCTCCGGAATAGAGGGATCGAGCTGAAAACTTTTCCACTCCACTTCCAAGAGATCCCGGTTGGGTATCTGCTGCAAAGCAGCTTCAAAATGACGTTTTCCTATATAACAGAAAGGACACATGATGTCGCTCCATATCTCGACCTGCATTTTATCGGTTGTTCTCATCGATCAGATAATTTGACAGGAAACAAACAGCCGGTCATTTGGTTGAAACCGGTATCTTCTTCCCTTCTGGCCTGTAGATCCTTCCCGAAACCAATCCATATATGTAACCCCCGCTCAATATCAATATGAGATTAAGAAAGGCCAGCACAAGGTTGACCCACCCGGCGGCCGTGATCTGCATGGTCACATTGATCAGAAATACAGGTAAAGCGGAAGCCGTCCATGCGAGAAAAGTGTACAAAACAACCAAACGTTTTCTGGCCGGATCGACCGGCAATGTAAACTGCTGTAAAAATCCGGTGAGCACGCCTCCGGCAGCGACACAGATCAGCAGCTTATAAGCAATAGGTATATCAAACAGTTCAACAATAAAAAAAGGGATCGTCATACCTGTCATAGCAGCTACCACATACAAAATAGAAACCCTGAAACATTTTTTCAGATAAAGCCATTGTACCAGGGCCACACCTCCTCCCATCCCCAGTCCCAGATAGAACTGCCTGCCTTCAATACCGATGCTATCCAGGAATCCTGACAAAAGTACGATCAGGATAACTCCCAGGACCCAACCGGAAAAGGCGCTGATCAGCCATGCTCTATATCTGAACTCTTTCATTACGAGATCATAATTTTAATACAAGTTACAATAAAATCAGATTCATGCTACCGCAGCTCATCGGAGCCGATCAATGCAGCCGAACTGAACAGCCTTCTCATATACGGATAGAAGCCGGATGAAGAAACCGAATAAAACTCATGCAACAGACCGAATGCCACAGGTCCGGGGTGCGGATAAGCGTGCTTATTCAGAAAGTTATGCAATGAATAAGTAACTATTGCCTTACAATAATTTTTATCATTTTTTTCAAAAGGGAACTTTTGCTTCAAATGACATCAGCTCGCCGGAAACAGGGTGCCGGAAAGTAAGCTGTTCGGCGTGCAGATGTAAGCGGTCGCTTTTTGTCCCATACAGATCATCTCCGACGATCGGGGCATTCAATCCCAGGTGATGGGCAGCATGCATCCTCAGCTGGTGTGTCCTGCCCGTCAGCGGAAAGAACCGGATCCTCGTAAAACCGTTTTCCACAGCCAGGATCTCATATTCAGTGATCGCCTGCCGGCCATATTCATAACAGACCACCTGCCGCGGCCGGTCTTCCAGATCGACCCTAAGCGGGAGATCGATCACACCCTTGCGGGCAAAATGCCCTGAAATGTCTTTTTCCAGCACAGCTACATAAGATTTCCTGACCGTCTTCCGGAGGAACTGTTTCTGCAGACGCCGGTAAGCATCGATATTCAAAGCTATGACCATCAGGCCGGAGGTAGACATATCGAGGCGATGGACCATCAACGGGCCGGTAGCCCGGGGAAAAAGGACAAGCGCCTGGGTATAGACGCTTGATTCGACCAATTTGCCCGGAACGGACAGCAGTTCAGCGGGCTTGTTCACAACAGCGACCGAGCTGTCCTCATACAAAACCTCAATAACAAGGGACTGGTCGGGATGCTGCTCCATAGGGTTGGGATCAGTCTCGATACCCCGGAGCATGTGACCGAGGATGGGCGCGCATTTTTGCCGGCAGGCAGGATAAAAATGACCATGCACGCGAACCTCGGCCGGAGGAGACTGTCCCCACCAGAACTCCGCCATGGCCACGGGCTTCAGACCGTTCAAAAAGGCATATTGCAATAATTTCGGAGCGGCACATTCGCCGGCGCCCGACGGCGGGGCAACGCCCATTCCGGCCGAAAAGATATCCAGCAGGCTTTTCTTCTCTCCATAACGATTGACAAAGGAATAATTCTCAAACAAACGCTGCTGAAGGCCGGCTGAACGCTGGCGTCTTTCGGCCTTTAATTGACCGATCCTTTCCCGGATCACCTCCATACGGCAATCCGCCGTTGCTATTTCATTCTTCCAGAACCTTTGCCTGCTCTTCAAGGTCAATTGTTCGCGTATGCTTTCCTTGCGTAAGACCTCCTCCAGCCCGGCTATACGTTCTGCAGCGCATTCCAGCCTTTTTATCCTTCTCGCATCCTTATTTGCCTTAATCGACTCTTTGAGGGCTGATAGCTCCCGGGCCGCATCCTGAGACAAGGTTTCAAGCTCACTGACTGCCGCTTTCCATTCTTCGCTGTTTTCCAATCTTTCAATTTCCCTGTTCAGCTCATTGAGCTCTGCCTCCCCTTCCAGGTAGAAGCTACCCTCCGTCAGCATGTCAAAAACAGGGGGAACGAAATAAGGATGGTCATTGCCTCCCGCCAATTTACCGGAAAAGGCAGCAAGAAAGGCCAACTGGCCCACGGTATCCTCAACAACGAGGACTCCAAACATCTTCCCTATCGCCATTCCCTGCCGGCAGGTCGTAAGGCCAAAATTGTGCTCCCAGTCCACCTGGCTTTCGAGATAGGCCTTAAGCTCATTTGCAGCCAAAACGGCCAATGGATGAGGATCATAATAAAAAGGGAAAGTAAAGCGCGCAGGCAATATAAAATCACCCGTATTCTCTGACAAATAATGCAACCGCCCAGGAGTATCCCGCATAAATAAAATTGAGATGCAAAAATAAGGAAGCCGGATATTACAGGAAAATAATCTTAGCTATGCTAACCGGAAGTGAACCTTGTTAAGCATATGCAGACAGAACGCCGATAGTGGGCCGGAAGGCGGCGGGAGTGGAAGAGGATCTCTCACCTTTCTGTTTCTCTCTTTGTCTCTATCACACTTTATATCAATACATAGAGAGTCTTGATGACAAAACTTTTACTTTGAACCAGTAGAAGTGACCAATTCCTATTTCCCGTGGGCCTTATCTGTCAGGAATTATAACCGTTTTCTTCATCAGGATGAAATATTTAACTGTATTCGCAACTGAGAGACGCACCCTCAGCTATTTTTCATATTTCTGCGTTAAGCGGTCGATCAACAACGGTATTTTTTTCTATTTTTTCTATCCTTTCATAGATCTTCGGGTCATGTTTCCTGATTTTAATTTTCACATATTTTGAAGCAGGCATATTGCTTTCTTTCACTACATTATTCACCGAGACCAACACGTTTGTTTCGGGAAAATAGGTCATGGTATTCCCTTCGGGTATGGCATAAGCGACAATAATAAACAAAGGCGCAATACGCTCAATACCATCGTTGTAATTGAACAAGTCCACCTTGTCGCCTGCCCTGAACCCTGCTTTGGCAATATCATTTTCATTCATGAATATGACACGGCGTTCGTTGTGGATACCGCGATAGCGATCGTCAAGCCCGTAAATAGTTGTATTAAACTGGTCGTGTGTCCGGGTAGTAGCCATCATGTATTCATCTTCGGCCAGGATGTTATCGGGAACTTCCGTAAGTGTAAAGGGAGCGCGGTAATCATACTGCCGGGCAAAACGCTGCTCATCCCTTGCAGCATTGGGCAGGTAAAATCCTCCTTTCTGTCTTACCTTTACATTATAGTTGTCAAACCCCGGGATACATTGCTCAATATCATCTCTCACAGCATCATAGCTATCGTGGTAGCGTTGCCAGTCGACCACTGACCTGCTGCCCAGCGTTGCCATCGCCATACGGCAAACAATCTGTGTTTCGTTGATAAGGTTATTGCTCACAGGCTTCAAGACTCCTTTGGATGACTGTACGACGCCCATTGAATTTTCCGTACTTACAATCTGCACTTCACCATTGACTATATCAAAGTCGGACCGGGAATAGGTAGGGAGTATGATCGCTTCCTTTCCGTGGACCAGATGCCCACGGTTTAATTTTGTCGAAACACAGACCAAAAGATTCAGTTTTCTTATAGCATTAGCCGTAAAAGTTGTGTCAGGAGCTGCCGAAAGGAGATTTCCTCCCATACAGAACAGCACTTTTACCTTCTCCCCGTGCATTGCTTTAATAACCCCTACCACATCATAACCATGCTTACGGGGCATTTTAAAACCAAAGAAATTTTCGAGACGGTCCAATTGTTCATCAGTCGGCTTCTCATCTATCATCATCGTCCTGTTGCCCTGCACATTGCTATGTCCGCGAACAGGACAAACACCCGCACCTTTCTTGCCGATGCTTCCTTTCATCAGCAGGATATTGAGCATCTCCCTTACCATATCCACACCATTTGGCTGTTGGGTGATACCCATGCCCCAACAGATAATAATGCGTTCTTTAAAAGCAATCATCCTGGCGGCTTCATAAAGTAAAGCCACGGATACTCCACAGGCTGCGGCAAGGTCTTCCAGCCTGTAGTTATCAAACTGACTGATGAAAGCTTCATAACCAACCGTTTTTCCTTCGATAAATTTCTTATCCAATACTGCGCCGGGTGACTCTTTTTCAAAATCGAGCAGCAGCTTTTCAATGGCTTTCAGCAGGGCCATGTCTCCGTTAATCTTTACGGGAAGGTAGAGATCGGCAAGCTTAATACCATCTCTTATAACCCCTCTTATCCGCTGCGGATCCTTAAAGCCCATCAGCCCCGTTTCCGGTAAAGGATTGACAGCAATGATCTTTCCACCATTTTCTTTACACTTTTCCAATGCGCTCAGCATACGGGGCGCATTGGTTCCAGGGTTCTGGCCAACGATGATAATTACTTCCGCATCGTAAAAGTCTTCCAGCTTTACCGTTCCTTTTCCGATACCTATGGTAGGACCTAAACCCGAGCCTGATGTTTCGTGGCACATATTGGAGCAGTCGGGCATATTGTTGGTGCCGAATTCTTTGGCGAAAAGCTGGTAAACAAAAGACGCTTCGTTACTCGTTCTGCCTGAAGTATAAAATGCGGCTTCATCCGGTGATCCCAATGCGTTGAAGTGTTGCGCAATTTTCTGAAACGCATCTTCCCAACTGATGGGCTGATAATGGGTGCCTCCTTCCGGCAAATACACAGGATCGGTAAGCCTGCCCATCTTGCCTATCTGGTAATCATCTAACCGGGAAAGCTCATATACCGAATTTTTCCTGAAAAACTCCGGGGTCACTCTTTTGGTCGTGGCTTCCTCTGCCAAAGCCTTGGCGCCGTTCTCACAATATTCAGCGACCGGCGACCGGTCATCGTCGGGGTCGGGCCAGGCACAGCTTGAGCAATCAAAACCGTTGAACTGGTTCATTTTAAACAAAGCCTTTGTTCCCCTTATCAGCGTTTTTTCTTCGATAAGATCCGCAATAGAAGCCATAACCGCCGGTATACCCGCTGCCTTTTTCTCCACAGGCGTCAGCCTGAGACCCGTAAGCCGGTAAGGATTTTCCGCATCAGGTATCTTTTTCTCACTTCTTTCGGATCCGCTTTTATGATCATGCGCCTGTAAGCTATCGTCACCCTTTAAATTATCCTTATCTTTCAGGTTGTTGTTATCTTCCATTAGGCTATTATTTTATTGATAGTATTAAGGCAGTTGGGGATAATTACCTCTTTGATCTTCTATGTGTTGACAAGACATCTCAACTCTCACCAACAGGGATCTTCCAATACTGAATCGCCATTAAAACTGACTTTTTAACTTTTTTTATTAAAAATAGCTATTTACCCGCTTACTGATGTGTATTTGTCTATAAAAACCCTTAAAAACTCCTGATACTCAGGTCCTGTAAAATACATTAGTGCCACTGGCAAAGGAAAAGCATGATTTCACACATCACCTAATGCACTGTTAATCAAATAGATAAAAATGGTATATACTTTGGGTTGTATGACGTTATTAATATTTTATCTCTTTCAGAGCTGAGTCCCGCTATCAGGTATGATTCCACTGTTTATAAATCTACTTTTTGGAAGATCCGTCATATACGACCTTACTAATTACTGGTCAGCAATTTTTTTGAAAGGAAATTGTTGTCATTTATTACATTTGGAAAATTCTAATTTTAACTGTTGATATGGTATTAAACAGCACCCCCGCATCCAATAATCCACAAAACGTAACGGCCTATCCCAACAATAATGCCTATTTTTTGGTGTGGAGCTTTATGGATAATGTCACCCAGGAAAAGATAAAATCCGTATTCAGCAGAATCTGTGCTTTAGTGGTCAATCTCAACAACTCTGCCCTGGACCGCTTCCCGGATTCAAAAGCAAGCTGTGTGATGGGCATCGGTTATGAAGCCTGGCTCAAATTAGACCTGCCCAAGCCGCTTCCGAAAGAGCTTAAAAGCTTTGAACAGATAAAAGGAAGCAGGCATACTGCGGTTGCTACTAAGGGCGACCTGCATTTTCATATCCGGTCGGATGAAAAAAGCCTGGCATACGATATGGCTTCAGTGATCTCAGGCTTTATGAAAGACATCGCATACTGTGCGGTGGAAGTCCATGGGTTTCGTTATTGGGACAGCCGTTCCATTTTAGGATTTGTAGACGGAACGGAGAATCCCCATGGTGCAGACCGTGATTTTTTTGCTGTGATCGGTGATCAGGATCCATACTATAAAGGAGGAAGCTATCTCTTTGTCCAGAAATATGTCCACAACCTGGATGCCTGGCGGTCGCTTCCGGTGGAAGAACAGGAGAAGGTCATAGGCCGGTCCAGAGATAACGATATTGAAATGAGCGATGATATAAAGCCCAAAAACTCACATATAGCATTAGCCAATATCGGTGATGATCTGAAGGTGATACGGGACAATATGCCTTTTGGCAATATAACTACCAACGAAATGGGGACCTACTTTATCTGCTATGCGGGAACATTTACCACAGTAGAAAAAATGCTGACAAACATGTTCATTGGCGATCCTCCCGGCAACTATGACCGTATCCTTGATTTCAGCACAGCTACTACGGGTACGCTATTTTTTGTACCCTCACTGGATATGCTCGATGATTTTTCCGGGTAAGGAACAGAACCGCCATTTAATTTATCCGGAATATGTATATAACAGATTCGCTGAAAAAAATACTTGAAAGCTGGGAACAGAATATTATCGGTTTCCTTCCCGAGCTTATTCTTGCTTTCCTTGTCCTGGGGATTTTCTACCTGTTGGGTAAGATTTTTCAGAAAGCAAGCCAGAAGGTCAATTCCAGGCTTCTGAACAGGCACCCCGACCTTATCAAATTATTTTCAGCTTCGGTCTATTTTTTCTTCCTGCTTTCAGGTATATTTCTGGCTTTGAAAATCGTGGGATTAGAGCCGTTGTTTACTAAAATTCTGGCCGGAGCCGGGATAGTAGGGATCATTGCCGGCTTTGCCCTGAAAGATATAGCTTCCAATGCATTTTCAGGTTTATTGTTATTTGTCGAAAGACCCTTCCGTAAGGGTGATTGGGTTCAATTGGACGGTCACTACGGAACTATACTCAACATCGGATGGCTGACAACCACTCTAAAAAATGTTACCGGTCAGGAGGTTTTCATTTCCAACCAGCTTATTTACAGCGGATCATTTATCAACTATTCCGGAACCGGTAAAAGAAGAGTAATCATACGAAGTGATGTGCTTCCGGATACAGATGCAGGATCACTGGAAACCATCGCAAAAGAAGAGATCAAAAAGACAAACATATTCATGCCGGATGAGCCGACAGACTTTTATATCATTGGCTTAGGAACAGACGGCCTTTATACTGTTGAGCTCCGGTTCTGGTTCGTCTTTGACAATGAGGAAAATTTTCTTGAAGCCCTGAGCCAAACCATTCGGAATATCAAACAACGCTGCAAGGAAGAAAAAATTACCATCGCCAATACGCAATGGATCTCTGACGAAGAGGATTCCACATCCTCCGGCAATTATGGCTCTTCGTGACCGCCAGATCAGCCGGTTTTTTTTAATAAGGCAAAAATTGTCAATTGACAATTTTTGTCAGCTATCTCTGTTCCGGGAAGATCGCGTAAGTAAACACTTTTACTTGTATGTTCAGGAAATCCGATATCATCTCCTGAACAAATATCTTTCAATGATCATCATTACCTCATCCTTAAAGTTCTTACTGATGGGCAGCGTCGCGCCGTCAATGATCAGATCATTGCCTTCGATCGTTCTGATAGCTTTCAGCGCCACCATATAGCTCCTGTGGATCCGGATAAACTGGTCAGGGGGCAGCTGATCTTCCACGCTTTTAAAAGTCAGGTATGTTACAAATTTTTTGCCCCCGGCATGGATGATGACATAATTGGCCATACTTTCGATATAGGAGATCTCGCTTACAATGATCTTCTCGATCTTCTGGCTGCACTTGACAAAGAAAAAATCTTCGCTACGCTGTTGATGGACATCCCGCTGGCTGAGTATATCACGAGCCTTTATCGCGGCCTTCATAAAGCGCGGAAAACTGATGGGCTTTAGCAAGTAATCCACGATATCCAGCTCATAGCTTTCAATGGCGTACTCGGGATAGGCAGTTGTAAAAACCGTCAGAGGCGGATTTTTGAGATTTTTGAGAAACTCTATACCGGTCACCTTGGGCATCTGGATATCCAGGAAGATCAGGTCGATCGAAGATCGCTGCATAAAACTGGTCGCTTCAATGGCATTTTTACAGCTGCCGGTGAGCTGGAGAAATTCGATCTGGGACACATGCTCTTCCAGCCCCTCGCGGGCGACCGGCTCATCATCGATAATAAGACATCTAATACGTTCCATCGGTCAGTGTTAGCTTTGAATAAAATTGTTCCTTATCACGGTAGTATTCAAAAAAATGACGGGAAGGATACAGGATCTCAAGTCTCCGCTTCAGGTTGTCCAACTCTTCGTCATGATCCGTAAAGCTTTCTATATCATTGGGCCTGAGCTCCTCCTCGTTCTTTATCTCGATAATGATCTTACCATCACCACCTTCAGCAAGCTTTATGTTCAATTTTTTATCTGTCGGTGTATTGTACTTTAGAGCATTTTCCAGGATAGGGGCAATGAGCAGAGGCGCTATCCTGTGTTTTCTGACCCGGTCATCCAGGTCCAGTGTTATATTATGGCTAATGTCCGATTTATATCCGGTTATCTTCAGGTAATTCTGCAGATATTCTATTTCCTTGTCCATAGAGGTCAGGTCGGTATTACATTCATAGAGCTGGTATCTCAGCATATCGCTCGTAAGCTCCACCAAGGATCTTGCTTTTTTATTATTTCTGGATATCAGAAAATATATCGTATTCATCACATTGAATAAAAAATGGGGATGTATCTGGTTTCGCAAAAAATTCAGCTCAGTGGACAATTTCTCCCGCCTGATCACATCCAGCCTGGATTCCGACCGGAACCTGTCCGACATGACCTTGACCGCGCTCGCACATACAAGGGGGATCACATAGGTCCAGAATATGATAAAAAAATGCTGAAGGAAATGAACAACTGCACCGTCGGAAAACGCATCATAGAAATAATCGGGGTAGTAGATATAATTATAAACATAAAATATGACCAGGTAGGTCAGCGTCATCTGGCAGGCCTGAGCAATGATCATAATAAAATACCAGACAAACCTGCCTTTATACAAATAATTGGGTACGACAAAATAAGCGGTAAAATAAAAGGGTACAAAGCCGATAATTACGAGGGACGAATTCTCAATCAAGGTGGACAACAGTGGAACCTCACTGTCAAAATATACAAAAGAATGCTGAATTATCACCAGTGACCAGAAAAACACATGCAATAATTTGTATTTCTTTGCAAATGCAAAAAACTTATTCAGATCGATACCTATCTTCATATCTGTATTGACAGTTCAGCGTTAAAGAATCCATCCTTCATACCTGCCCGGAACTCATGACGGCCCGGGTATATCAGGTCGAGCCGCCGCTTCAGGTTGACGAGGCCCACACCGCCACTCCCGCTTTGGATCAACAGCTTTGCCTTATCCACTTCCTCATAACTGTTTCTTACATTGATCAGCAGTATGTTATCTTCAGACAGATTGATATCAATATGTATCTTGTTCTGGCTGCTCTCATTAAAATGAGAGATATGCTTGAACGCGTTCTCGATCAATGGCAGGATCAGCAAGGGGGCTATCTTAAAATTTGCCAGATCACCTTCGGTCTTCAACCTGATATCTGAACCTGCCTCGAGACGGTACTTCTGAACCTGGATATAGCTGCTCAGGTATTTCAGCTCTTTTTCAATATCGATCTCATCGTTGGTGCATTCATACAGCTGGTATTGCAGAAGATTTGAAAAAGTATCAACGGCCTCTTTTACCTCTTCCTTTTCTTCCGTAATATTTTCCTTAAGTGTGTTCATCATCGACAGCAAAAATTCGGGGTTGAGCTGATTGCGCAGATAGGCCAATTCGGCCGTTACCTTTTCATTCTGTATATCGATCATCTGCTTTTCCATATTTCTTCTGCTGAAATAGATCCTGATCGCTCCACTCGAAAAAATACCCAGAATAGAATTCCAGCAAAACAGAAAAAGGTAGTACAAAAAATCTTCCATGCTGTGATCGCTCAACAGTTCCGGCAAAACAAACTCGGAATCAATATTTGAGAAAAAAAGCCGGGTCATATACAAGGTAGATGTTATGCAAAAAAATGCCGTAACTATTATTGTAACAATGGTCAATATAATTAAAACAAAAAATTTTCGCTTATATAATAATTTCGGAATAAGGATAAAAGATGTTATCAGATATATAGGCGTCGAGAATATTACAATTAAAATATAAAAGACAAAAGTTATCTTCCAATCCCCTTCGCCGGGATTAATTATCGAAAGCATCAAAGCGCTGTATACCAAGAGTGGTATAAGGTTCGATACGACCTGGTTGTTGAGATATAATTTACCGCGTTTATCAAAAACCATACCCAGTTTTTCCGAAATATAGGACAAAAAAGCCGGAGTGCCGGAAATCACAACAGCATTATTTAATCACATCCTACATACTCATAAGTATACACATTCTGTCCGGTCTGCTGAAACTCGGGCAATGTATATATCAGTTCGGTGATCCTGGTCGGGTATCGCCCTTTGGTGTCGTCAGGATCTATCAGGTATTCAATAAACTGCCTGTTTTTATAATCTTCGATGATACGGTTCTGGTAATAATCCACTCCGTTGGGGAAAGCGTCTCCATTGGGATTGATATATTGTTCCGTGAACTTCTGGAACGAGCTGACACTGCTTCCGGCCTGATCCTGATAAATATAATAATAGGAACGGCTGTCCAGATTGGTATAATCCAGCGTCTCCGTGAACCCTCCGCCCCCGTCATAGGTCGTCACTATCTTTACAGGGAGATTGTTCTGATATTCGTACCGGCTTGTATAGCAAGCCCCAGAGGCATTAGAACAATAGCGGATCTCCGACAGGTCACCGTGATCATTATATTCGTAATGGGTCGTATTGTACTGGTCAGATTTTGAGGCGATCCGGCCGTCTGAATAAGAGTAAGTTTCCGTCCAGTCGTCCCTTACGATATTATTCTGGTAATACAGCACCCTGTCAATTTCATACGTTTTAGTGTCCTTATAGGTCACTTCTTTCCACAACTGGTTATTGACAAATTCTTTGGAGAGACGGCATCTTTTAAATACAGGCTCCAGCAGGGATTGCTCTATATCCGGCTTGCTGCAGGAATAAGAAAAAAATATAATTCCCGTCATTACGATCAATAAATTAAAGTTTCTCATTTTTTTATTTTTTATGAATGAATTATCTGCCCGCAAAATGATAGTTGATACCCAGCGAGCATTGTATCCTGCTCCACTTGAGCGATTCTTTATAAGTAATGCCCAGGTATTCGGATGACCGGTATTTACCGGCATTGTAAGAAAGATTGAGCGCCGTGGAAAAAAACGGGCTCAGGAAATAATCAATACCCACACCTCCGTGAAACCCAAGACCTTTAAGCCTGACATCCAGATAAATATCATGCTGGTCCTGAAATATCTCAGTGACCGTCTGGGCAAACATCAGGCCGGCGCCCACCGATACCCGCATCTTTTGGGAAGGTGATCCTGCAAAATACTTTAATCCGGCCGTGAAATTCTGATGTCTTACATTTTCAGTATAGATCAGGTAACCGATCTCTTTGGCATCAAGCCCGGAAGGGAAGAGATACTGATACCCCCCGAAGATGCCTATGTTTTCAGTAAATCCGTACGCCGCCGTAAGGTCAAGCCCGGCATTAGTGACAAAGCGGTCTGTTATCACTGCACCTTTCCATATATCACCTACAGCTGAAACACGGATGCCAAAGCCTTCATTGACCGAAGCCTGGTAGCTATCCTGGGCATATGACGCATTACAGATCAGCATAACTATCAATGCGGCCCATCTTAATTTTAAAATTCCGGACATAGTAAACGTTTTTTATTGGATTAATACATTGGTTTGATAAGAAGAAGTGACAGGCCGGAAGGTCTTTCCTTTTTTATCCTGCCCTATGATGATCTCAAGATTATCAAGATTGAGCCCTTTCAGCTTTGTTCCTCCCGAAGTATAGACCTCAGGGAACCTGATATTGATCTTTTTATCGCTGCTTTTTTTGACGATGGCATGGACTTCCTGCCCTTTCCTGATGATTATATCACCATATGATACGACATCGGAGCCGACAACAAAAGCGACCCTGCTTCCCGGCTGATATTTTCTGCCGTCGCTGATATCCTCATTCAATATGAGTGGTATGGGAATATTGGGCTTGACAGTAGCCGTTTTAGCCGATGTTTTCTTTTCAGGAATGACTTCCGGCTTTTTTTCAATTATCTCCGGTGTATTTTCTTTTATCTCAGGCTGTGCTCCGGTTTTTTCTCCCGTCGACGGTGATTCCGCTATATCCAATTCGCGGTTTTCCGTACCTGTAGGGATACCCTTCCGGGCATTGGCAGCCCCTGTCTGCATGGAGCCGGTCACCGGATCTTTGGGCGAAGATGCTGAGCCTGCCGTTGCCGGATTATGCTCACTCGGTTTGTGATCATTATGTTCCGGGATCTCCGGAGAAACGGAAGTGACAATGTCACGATGAGCCCTGGGCAGGGTATCGTCATTGATCTCGATGATCGACAGGCCATCGCTGCTTTTATCTGTGCCCGGCCAGGCCGTTTTTCTATCCCCGATAAAGGTATAGCCGATCGCAACAGCTGTCAGGACAAAAGCCAGCAGCAGAAAATAGATCAGCCTTTTGGGCTCTTTTTTGGGTTTGACCTCATTGACAAACTCCAGTTTTTTTGGCGGGATAATAGCTGCTTCACGTGATAGCTGCGGCTTTACAATTTCTCCCAGCCGGGCCGGCCGGTCATCCGGGTCCAGATTGAGCGCCGATATCAGAAAAGGCTGGAATTCGCGATATGGATCCTGATCCGGGAAGTCCAGGATCTCTTCGATGGTATGATTGCCGCTTTTCATGAGGATCAGCTGGCCGAGACCACCTTCACCGTTGAAAGGCAGCTGGTTGTATAGCGCCTGGTAAATAGTAACTCCCGATGACCAGATATCTGACTTCCGGCTCAGGGCGCCGGCTTCCCAGTTTTTGTATTTAAACGTCTCCGGACTGCGGTAAGCCATAGGTGTAACTCCTTTGCCCGATTCGGCAAAAGGGTCCATCACCATGGTTTCGGTAAATTTTTGCTTCAGCCGGGTGCTGACCCCAAAGTCGGTCAGGAAGTAATTTCCTTTTTCGTCCATCAGTATATTGTCAGGCTTGATATCGCCATGGACGATAGCATCTGATTTGGTATGCAGATAGTGAAGGGCGGATGAGAGCTGGTCGATAAGCCTCCTTATGTCATGCTGTGACAGCTGGCCGAGCTTTTCGGCCAATGTCCCGCCATGCAGGTATTTCATGACGAGGTATGGTCTTTCCTGGTCGACATCGAAGTGCATGGGAGAGAGTATATTGGGATGATGCATCTCGAATGCCTTGAGATACTCTTCCCTGCAAAGACGGATACCTTCTTCATCCTGCTTTCTGAACACTTTGATAGCGACCTCCATACCCGAACGCATATCGAGCGCCATCCATACTTCGGAAAAGCCTCCGCTGCCGACCCTTTTCAGCAGCTCATACCTGTTATGAAAGACTTCAGAAATATTCATTACAGATTTTTTTGGAAGAGTATGACTGCATCGGGATAATTACCTTCGGATAAATATTCCTGGGCAGCATACTTACTGGTAAATCCGGATAGAAAAACTTCAAAAAGGCCATTTGGGGAGCGTCGGATCTCAAATCCCTTTTCCGACTCCTGCACGGCAAGCCGCTCCAGAAAAGCGACTGCTTTCAGACTATCGGAAAAGACCTTCAGCCGGACGCTGTATATGCCATCCACCAGGGCCTGGCCCACGGTATCAGCAGTATCAGAAGGTTCAGGTATGACCTCGGCAATTAAAGGCGGGGGCTGAACAATTGCCTCATCAGGCAGAATAATACGACGGGTTTGGAATTGAAAAACAAGGACAAATGCAACGATCAGCCCCGCACCGATAATTAGTAAGAACCAGGGTAATTTTCTCTTTCCGGGAATTGAAGCATTTTCTGTTTTGGGCTCAGCCGGTATGCTCTCCTGCACCGGGCTGTCAGGGAACAGTTGTACAACAATACAGGATATATTGTCATGGCCCCCTGCCTCATTGGCTGCATCCACAAGTCGCCGGGTTATTACATCCACCGGCTCCTCTCCTTTCAAGATCTCCCCGATGTCCGTATCCCTGAGCATTGAGTTAAGCCCGTCAGAGCACAGGACCAGCTTATCTACACCCATTAAGGATATTTTCTCAAAAGACGGGATAAGGCTGCTGATGCCCAGACTTTGATTGATAATGTTCCGGTTGGGATGGTCAAAGGCCTCTTCCTCAGTAATACTTCCATCATCGATCAGCGATTGAACCAGGGAATGGTCGTGCGACAGCTGACGGAGGCGGCCGTTCTCCAGGGCATAACACCGGCTGTCACCGACCCATCCCAGACTGAGCACGGAGTCTCTCACAATTCCAACTATGATGGTAGAACCCATACTCAGATCCTCCGGGTGAGCGCTGAGATGGTCCAGTATCTTTTGATTGGCATGATAGATAGCGCTGTTGAGGAGCGTATACATATCAGAGGATAGCAGATCCTTGTGACCGATAATATACTCCTTGATGCCGTCGATCGCCAGTTGTGAGGCCAGTTCGCCATGTGCGCCCCCACCCATACCATCAGCAACAACAAACAGGGCAGCGTTTCTGTCATCGAAGAAAAGGTGGTCGGTCCTGGATGCATTGTTATGGATGAGCTGCGGAACTACCAGGATATTATCCTGCTGAATGCTCCGGCTGATCCCGATATCGGTGAGGGCTGCAAATTGAAACAACACGACTAAAAGGATTTATAGCTGATTATTTGCTGTAGATACGATTGATCAGGTTTTCGATGACATAGGTTTCATTGTCCGAATGCAGCTTATCGATCTTTTCCGCCACGAGGCTATAAGCATACATGAGAATGATACTCAGGACCAGGGCCAGTAGCGTACTGTCGAATGACACACCGAGAAGGCCTGTGACATGATCAATACCTTCCTGGCTGCTGATCTGGTTGGCTGCCTGCAGGGACATACCGATACCGAGCACTGTTCCCACCAGGCCTATCGACTGACATGCCCAGGCAAAGTATTTAACCAGGTTCTGCTCGGTGTCCGAGTTGCGCAGGTTGATCTCGGTTTGTGTGGTCACGATATTGAGCGCTTCGCTGACACTTTTATTGGACCTGAACTTGGTGCATGCCTTTTTGATCATATCCAGTATCAGGTAAGGATTGGATTTTTCGAGGTCGACCATTTTCAACTTTATATCATTGACCTCGTCGGCTGACAAAACAAACTGTTCCTTTTCCGGGAGAAGGCTGAGCTTCAGACCTTTGGCCTGGAAGTCAACATAGCGGTGAAATCTCAGCACCTCAAGCATTCCATAGATAAAGAAGAAATAGGTGGCAAGCTGGATAAGTCCGTGAGGCATCTCTCCGCCGAGCAGCTTCAGGATCCTGTTGGGAGCGTATGAATAGGTGATGGCGAGAAGCAGCCCTAAAGCAGTGGTGATTACGACACTCAGGATAAGGTTTGCAATTCTTGTATTCATTGTTTCAGATTTTTTTAATTTTTTTAAATAAATGATGTTAATTAGGACTCCAGGTGATATCGTCTGCGCTAACTGTCAATGTACCGAGTAAGGTCTCTCCGGGGCTACCTGTATAAGGAGGCTTGGAAACACTGATCTTTTTAGGTGACAGGTTGTACTTTTTGATCGGCTTATCGGGAAGCTTCATGGCGATAAATCCTGAAACATCGACACTGCCGGTTTTAGCGGTTGCCGGCTGGGCATATATTTCGTAAGTGCCGGGTACCAACGCATCTCTCTGAACGATGGCTTCAAAAGGCTTGCTGGTCAGCTTGCGGAGACTGTTATCCCAGATACCGAAGCTGGCCCTTCTGCGTTTGGTCTGATAGAAGACCCAGTTGGCGGTTCCGCTCTGCTTCATGTACAGGTGTACCTTATCCGCCTTATCTTCCCAGTTGATCATGATAGTAAGCGGAGGATCGATACCGAAGATAGCATCCCCGATGCCTGGTGTCTCATCACGAACAACAGCCGATGAAGGTTCCGGCTTTTCAGTTTTAACGGTCGGCGCCGGCTTGCCTGGTAAAGGTTTGGACACCATAGGATCGGCGATCCTCGCTTTAGCGGCCCTTAGCTCAGCTGCCATTTTGTTGTATTGTGCAGCACTTGGCGCAGATTTCAGCTGCTGTTCCAGCGTGCTGATAGTGGCCATGGCCCGGTCATATTTCCGGGCAACGTTATTGTATTGCTGGGTTTTTACATTCAAGGCATTCTGTACTGTCTCTACATCGACCTTCAAAGCTTCTATCGAAGCCTGCAGGGCGGCCGAGCTATTGATCAGGTCCTGGTAATCTTTCTCAGGAACAACTGACTGAAGGTTGGCCAGCATACTGTCCATGTGAGCTTTATGGACGGAAAGGGAATCTAAAGTTTTTATTTTCTCCAGATCGGCAAAGGATACCTTGGGCACGATGATAAAAAGGATCATCACGGCACCCAACGCACCTGCCAACATATCTATGAAGGAGATATTGACGAGATGGATTTCTTTTGCTCTGCGCATAATATTGATGAATTAATAGGTCTAAAAAATTTTTAGCGATGTGTTTCCTACGGTGATTACGTCATTCTTATAGAGCTTATGCCCGATGCCGTTCCCGATGCGTATACCATTGACATAGGTCCCATTTTTCGAAAAATTCCAGGCACGTGTTGCCGGATTCCACTGGCCGTCTCGCAGGTATATTTCGCCCCGCAGGTTTTCAAAAGTGGCATGGCGCCTGGAGATATAATTGGAAATGGTCTCTGTCAGTACAATTTCATTTTCGGCGGTGGAGGCCGAGCGACCCAACCTGGCGATATCTTTAAGGCGCAGGATATAACGTCGGCCATATTCTTCACCGTCAAGGATCTGAAGGGTAAATTCCGGTGCGATAGCCTCATGGTCATCCGGCATGCCGGGTTCAAGCAGGCTCAGGATCTCTTCCGTATTCTGAAATCTTTGTTCACGGTCAGCTACAAGACACTTCCCGATGATATGCTGCCAGGCCGGGTCTATAGACGGGTCAATGACGTCGACCTGGCCGGATGCCGCTCTCCTGACATACGGATCGATATCGTCATGATTGTTCCACGGGCCGAAGGGCAGCTTACCATGGAGGATCTCGTAACATACAACTCCAAAGGAAAAGATGTCGATCGTGGGAAGCAGGGTATTTTTCCTCTTTGACGGAGAGAGCTGCTCTGGAGCCATATAGGCGTAGCTGCCGAAAACCTGTTCAGGCCGGTCATCCTGGTTGACGACGGTCAACTGGATGTTGATATGACCGGAGATACCGAAATCGGTCAGCTTAGGCCTTCCCTTAGCATCAAACAGCACGTTTTCCGGCTTCAGGTCCCTGTGGATCTTACCGTGACGATGCAGATCGTTGAGGCCGCGCAGGATACCGCCTGCTATACCGATACTTTCAGCAGGGGTGATGCCTGACTGCATCCTCCTTTCCAGGTTGCCGCCTTCACAAAATTCCATTATGAAATAAGGAATGTCTTCGATCTGGTTCATATCGATCGACCGGATCAGGTGATCACTTTTGATCTGGCCTGTTTCGTATTCCAGCTCAAACCTGCGGATCAGGTTTTGCCTTGCATGATCGGGTACTGACCATACCTTGAGAAACTTGACAGCTACCTGCCTGCCGGTAGACTGATGGCTTGCCCGGAACACGATGCCGAAGCGGCCTTCACCGAGAACCGGGCCCAGCAGGTAACTGCCTACCTGTGTCAGGGAGTCAAGCTTTTCACGGCCTGCCTTTTCGCTCAGGTATAATGCGGACGTCATGACTCTTTTGTAAATTTGAACATCTTATTACCCATGAGGATAATGTCGCCATCGTTGAGCTCATGGCTTCCGGTGACCTTGACAAAAGTGGTCTGCATGTTGCTCTTATCCTCGATGCTCCATTTACCCCCCGCATTGCGCATCACCGCCTGGCTTGAGGAGGTGATCGTCATATTGCCCGGATCGAGGAGGTCCCTGTTGAGATTGACCTCTTCCCCGTTCAGGCTGATGGGCTCACCCGCCCCGGTAAAATCGCTTTTCAACGGTACCAGGACATAGCTGTCCGGAACGACCGGCTGCTCTGCCCACGGATTGATGGTCATATCCATTGATTTACTACGGGCAGTAGAGGGCCGTTGCCGGGCCGGCGGCGTGTCAGCTTTAGCCTTTTCTTTTTTTGTGACCGTATCGGGCGTAAGCGGCTTGCTGCACATCACACATACATCAGCTATGGCCTGATTGGGATAGGAGCAGTAAGGACAGATCTTTTGCTCCGGTGCATTCCGGTGGATGGCCGTCGTCGATTTGTCGATCCTGGCATCAGAAGGCTTCTCTTGGTTGCGAATGACCAGCGAACCGTCCAAAGGAGCGTTGCACTGATGGCATCTGAGCGCATCGGCAGGATTATCAGCCTTACAGTTTTTGCATATTACTTGGCCCCCGGCAACCGCCCGGCCGGATTCCACAACCATGGATCCGACAAGGGGAGCATTGCACTGATGGCACTTGAGCGCATCAGCAGGATTGATGGCCTTACAATTTTTACAGGTCACATTCTTCCCTGAAGATCCGGAACCGGACGAAGACCTCTCGACAACCATCGACCCATCAAGCGGAGCGTTACAATTGACACATTTCAGGGCCTGATCACTGTTATGTGTACCGCAGTTCTTACATTTCATGACAATAAACTTTAAAATTTGAAGGTTATCCTCCCAACGGGTAGAGATATGTGATTGAAAGCTGGAAAGACCTGCTTTTGATCGTGGACGAAGTATTTGCCTTGGCATTGATATTTTTCAATCCCCATAATATTCGACCATCGAAGTAGAGCCTCCCCGCATCGAGCTCCTTGTATATACCCGCGCCTACAGCGACACCCAGATCCGATTTTTTGTAGTGGAAATCTTTTTTATCACCCTTGAAGGGCTTAGAGTCCAACTGAAGTGAATTAGGATAGGACTTAAGCAGATCGGTATAGTTTTCGGTAATAGACGCATCGTTTGCGATCAGCTGGTTATCGGCCGTTTTCTTGCCGGCGCCGTTGACCACAGTGCTTGTGCCTTTGGAACTTATACCAAGTGAATAATAAGGGCCCGCCTCAACATAAACACCATTTCCGCCGCCGATAAATTCGTATTTGATCATGAGGTGTGTCTCGATATAATTGAGCCTGACCTTAATGTTCTCATACAGATTGGGAAGCTTAAATCGTTCTTTTTCGTCGGCAAATCCATTGTCGCGATGCTCTTCTTCCGCCAGGTTATCAAGAGAATAGTCGGAAAAATAATTACCCTCATCAATAATGGCTTTTGCTTTATCACCTGTCCTGATGGCTTTAAGGTTGGAGCCGCGGGTTACAAACTGTACTTCCGGCTGAACAGAAAGGCCGTATACGATCGGGATCTCTACCATTACACCTGCCAAAGGGTTGATAAATGCCGGCTTGCTTTTGTGATTGGGAAGTGACTGGTAGCTTAACAGCGAAGGAGCAAGTCCCAGTTTTCCACCAAGGTATATCTGAGCCTGGGCTGAGCAGGTGATAAGAGCCATCAGGCATAGAAAGAATATTTTTTTCATTGTATTTACTTTTAAGATTGAAGATTTGATAGAATTTTATCTCAGGATCACGATTTTTTCTCTCCTGGTCTGCTCGCCGTATTTGATTGTAAGCGTATAGCAGCCCGGAGCCAGATCACTTATATCATAGCCGGAAGAGAAGTTACCGATCAGCTGGCGTCCTTTTTCCAGAACTTTGACCGTATTGCCGTTTGTTGATGTAAGGGCAATATTCAGATCGGACTGCACGGAAGCGTTCAGCTGCACATTGATCCCATCGGTCGCAGGATTAGGGTATACTTTGTAATCGATCCTGCTTTCATCCGATCTGAGAGAAAGCTGGTTGATATTTACTTTTTTAACGATGGAGTCTTTGCCGATCTTCACTACAAAGGTCATCGTGCCGAACCTTTCGTTGCCGGTCGTATTTTCATCAATGGTGACCGTTACACTTTGATCTTTTTTGCCTTTAAGAGGATTAACCATGGTCACCCAGGCCGGATAGTCAGTTACTTCCCAATCGAGATCTGAATATACCGAGAACTTATACTGGCTTGTAAAACCCGCTGCGGTAAATTCGGCAGGTACATTGAGATAACCGGAGTTTTCACAAGGTTGGCTTATGGTAAAATAGGTCGTATCAAGGCCGTTGTTATATACCATCGCTATTCTGCTGTAGCGGTTAAGCGGTGTCGTATTTTTCAGGACGCGGACTGTAAACGGTGCGTTGCGTACTCCCGATGTCGCTGACCGGATATCGACCCATTTCTTATCATAATCGCTCAGCACGAGCTTCCAGTCCGTATTGGTAAGAATATCCAATGTAAATGTCGTCTCCGTAAACGGAACTATCTTCTCATTACCAGGATAGAAAACAGCTTTCGGCTCATAAACAGAATCCTGGCGGATGATAACCGGGATCTCCGTATTGTCATCGTATACCCAGAAAACCGTATAAAATGGAACCGGCAATGTATTATTACCCGCGCAAAACTGCACAGAGGCATTTCCCGTACCTGATAACGGCGCTGCGCTTGTCAGAAAATAAGGAGGGTACTGGGGATCAAATTCGCCCTGCCATGCTGCTCCTGTAGTCACATTGACCGATGCGCAGCCTCCTGTCGGCGGAATTACTATAAACTGCGGATCAACCGTTAATGTCGATTCTCCTGCCAGACATGCTGCGTTATTTATCCTGTTGAGAATATAGTTTTTAGGCTGGGTGCCAAATCCGAGTGAGAGGTTGATACCCACTGCCTGCTGGTGGCAATAGGACATGATAGTGCCTCCTTCGGCAGGATATCCCGGCAGAGGGCATTCTCCTTCGATATAGGTCGCACAGCCGTCAATAGCCGTATTATTCCCGTTCCATACACATGCATGGGTATGGCGCGATCCCAGTAAGTGGCCTACCTCATGGGTGCACACCTGGACATCCCAGGAGAAGGTCGGTATATTCTCATAGGTCCCGTCGATAGCTGCAATACATTTGGAGCTATCAGGCTCATTGGCGCAGAGTGCGTGAAATCCTGTCGCTACACCTCCGCCTAAATCCTGGACTGTGATCAGCTGGGCCACATGTCCGTCAAAGCTGCCGGAATTCTTCTGAAAAGAAGCCAGATAATCGCCTGTCTTGTCATTGCCGTCGGGATCATAAGTATAAGGGCTCGGAGTATCCCATGCTTTGATCTTCGATATCTTCATGGTGATACCGTCTCTTGCATAGAGTGCAACGACCTGGTTATACAGGCCGGTGGCGTAGTTGACTGCATTGCTTACGCTGCCTGCGCCCTGAATAATATCGTAATCCAGCTCAACATACAGGTTGACAGTTTTAGAGCTTCTTACTTCCAGAAGATCCTCAGGGCGGATATCCTGCTCCGGACGGGTATCTTTCACCTTACAGGTATGATGGATATCGAATCCTGACTCTCTGTCCAGGTAAAAAGCATAGGCGTCGCTGTTTTTGATCCTGCCCAGATTATAGTTCCCCGCGGCATCGCTCAGCAGTCCGGCAACCTCATCACCAAAAATACTTACAGCTGCAAAGCTTCCGGCTTTGCCCCGGATATTTCCCTGGAAATGTCGTCCCGGCTGGATCGTAATAATTTGTTCCTTTGAATCGACCACTTTAAACGAAGCAGAAAAAATATCGGTCTCTACAAGATCCAGGATAACCTCCCGGCCATCATAGGGCAGGGAAAGAGATAGTGCTCTCGATTGATTGGCATACAGATCTTTGAGCGCTGTCTGATTGATCTGAAGAAGCCTGATCGCCGGATTGGCTCTAAACCCGTTTGCCGGTTCGGGTGACGGAGTGAAAAGGTCATTGACCGTTTTGTGTGACTGTCCTGAAAGCGTTCCTATCATCAGAACTATCATCAGGAAGTTTACTAGAATTGATTTCATTGGTAAAAAATTTAAAGGATAACTAATTTTTGTTTTTTGAATATTTTGGTGTTGCAACTGGTTAAATGCTTAATTTTCCTGCAAGATATAGCGCTGAACAGGCCATTTTTTTTGTATTACATGGACTGGTCGTTACACATGATGAATGACCAAAACGACTTGATGAATGGAAAATGAAAACGGGCGAAAAGCATCCCGGACAGGATAAAATGTTTCTTCCGGCTGCTGCAGGCTGCTTTTTATAGGCCATCCTGCGGATCTGTGCAAAACAAAAAGCCCCGCACAGCATAACCGTGCAGGGCCATCATCCCGAATAAAATAAAGTTTATTTTATTAATCCCAAATTCAGCATTTTCTAATGCTGAATCGACTAAGTAAATCTAAATCAATGATTTAGCCAATCACTGAAGATTTACTAAGTCGGGATTAACCCTCATACAATCAATAGTTTATCCGATTCCCGGATTCCTATTGATTAATTCGGGTTAATCTTATTACTTCACTGCCATTGATCTGGATAAAATAAAAGCCATTTGGAAGAGCAGGCAGAGTAACGATGTTACTTCCCGACAGATCCGTGCAGACCACTCTGCCGCTAATGTCATAGATCCGGACCTGTCTCACCGGCCGGGCGCCGGAAATATAAAGGGTGGATTCAAACGGGCTTGGATAAACTCTAAATGAGGCCTGATCCAGGGGTTTAACGGCAGCGGAGCCATCGCTATTCTCTTTATTAAACGTGGCGGGCAGTTCCTTAAAGTCTCCCGTGCCATTCGGATACCGGCCATAGGCCACATCTTCGCCCAGGGCAGGAAAAGTGATTTCGTCCAAGACCACCCCGTTTTTATCACTCAGTATAATAGACTCCCCGGAAGCGGACAGCTTAAAATTGGAATGAAGGCCGTCCTGCTCCTGCTCTTCATCAGCCCAAACAATGATATAGCCTTTTGCAGGGATCACGGCGGCCGGGAAGGTCCACTTGGTCGGGTTATCCGGTTTATCCGAAATATAATAACCTTCAAGGTTGATATCCTGATCGGTATTGTTATACAGCTCTATCCAGTCGTCATAGCCTCCGTCCTGGTCCTGTACGGTCGAGGCGTTGGAGGCCATAAACTCATTGATGACCAATCCTTCTGAACTTATACTTATACCGATAGTGTAGTATTCATGCTCGGCACGTGCCGGATAGAATATCCCCGCCTCCTCATTTTCAGCATAAATATAGAACTGGATACTCCGGTCAATGCCGCCGGCAAACTGAAAGGTATAAATTCCATCGCCCGCTGTCGCGTCACCGTTCGCTCCATCATCAAACAGCTGCTGCTTAATGAAGATACCGGAAGCCTTATTACGGTAAGCAATGAGGACCTGTGACGCGTTTTCAATTTTGGCAGTGATCACAAATGCGGACTCAGACGCCACAGTTTGTGGATATTCGATATCCGCGACATCAGGAGGAGCAGCCGTAAAGGCAGCCTGTGACTGCAGGTAGGTCAGCCTCGTATTCATCAGTTCCGTAATGCCGCAAAAAGAGCCCATTCCTCCTCCGCCGCCACTTGTAACAGAGGAAGTCAGGTTTTTGAGAAAGTTCTGATAAGTATAAGCGCTGTTTTTGTCCAGCTCCACATCGGCTTTGATGAGATCCTGGAAATATTGTGCACGCTGGGCATACAACCCGCTTTCGATCTGTTCTTCCAGGATCGTTTTACAATGTGCTATATACATCCTCCTGTATGTAGGGTCAGCAAGTATGGTTTTAAGCAAAGGCCATCCGTTGTCATTCTCTCTCAGGTAGGGATTGAGTTGCTGCATATTTTTAAGCGCATTGCCGCCGCCTCCACCTCCACCGGAGCTTATGTTGGAGAAAGCTCCAAAGCTCATATTGAGATCCCAGATCACGGGCTTTATACGGCCGTTATCATCCCTGACCAGATAGTAATTCTGGCGGAAAGGTCCTGTGTAGCTGTCAAGGTTGACTACCACATTGTTAAAGGCCAGCATCCATATAGCGCGGTCGATATCAAGATATGACTCAATATCCGCAGGATTCTGAGCCAGGTTTTTGCAGAAGTCGACCAGCTGTCCCCAGCCATGGTCTGATTTCATTTCATAGTATCGATAATACTTTGTAGAGTCGTCACCATAATATTTCAGGGAAGAACCATCGCCCTGTACGGACAGGGGATTACATTTGACCCGCAGGTTGTCGTCATTGGCATAAAGATATCTTTCCTGGAAATCTCCGTCAATCGATTCCGAGCTGGAAAACATGCCGTAATAGGTGTCATTGATATACACCCTGGCGTAATTGGATAACGGGGCTTCCGTATAGTTCCTCAATAGCTCATAAGAGACAACCTCTCTCAGGAAGCTCGGATCGTTTTTGCCATTGGCCAGCTTAAGTGTTTCCCAACCCTGAAAGTTCTGTTTTTTAATATAATCCAGCTTAATATTCAGCGGGTTCTTCGCGTTGTTCGGGCTATAGGTGCTATTGCCCTTGAATTGTACTCCGCAGCTGTCAAATAAGGTCCCATTGACGGATACCGTTGCCAGAAGACGCTGATCCTGGTTCGCCAGGTAGTATTCATCCAGGATGGCATCCCAGTCGGATTGCGTAAACGTGATACGGATCTCCGTTATGTGACCGGCGTCGTATAAGCCCTGACCCGACACGGATCCGGCGACAAAAATGATCAGGAAGTAAAAAAAATGCTTCATGCTGGAAAAGATTATTTATCAGAGAATGTTATTAGATCGGACCTTTGGGGCCGCGGCGTCTGCCATCGGTGAGCTCCCGGAGATATTTCGCTTTCTGCCCGGGATCAAGTATTTCCAGGATACGTTTGTGATATTTGAACATCATTTGCTCAAAATCATTGGCATCTCTCATCACGGTATCACAATCAAGCCTGCCGGCCAGGCAATCAGCCATCCGGCTGCGCATGGTATCGGTTTTTTCAAACATCTGCTTTTTTTCCTTTTCCTGTTCTTCCAAAATGGTTTTCAGCCCGGCCTGCTGCTCTTCATTGAGATCAAGCGATCTTGTCAGACGGTCTACCACCATCGAAGCATCAGGCGGCCCGAAATGGTGCGGACCTTTAGGCCTCATCCATAAGAACAGGAGTATAAGGTTGAGTAATGCCAGGATATAAAATCCTGCTTTAAAAAATCTCTGACCTGGCTGCATATCAGCTCTGTGTTTGATTGGAAAGAAGGTCGTCCTGCATATTTTTTATATAGCTGGAATATACATGCTGCCTGTATTCGTAATGCTCGCGGATGATCTTGCCTGTTATAAAAATATTGACGACCACGACCGCGATCATCGCCGCCCACGCCCATCCGAATTTACGGGCAGTAAAGGACTGCTGCTCCAACCGCTGCAGGATACGTTCATTAAAACCTGCTCCAGGCTCAGGCGGAGTCCAGCTTTGAAGCGTCTTAAAGATAGCGGCTTCATGATCGGTATATGATTGTTCCTTCATTGTATACTTTAAAGTTAGACGATCTTTTATTTTTTATCCCTCATTTCAGGGAAAAATCTGGTGATCTCTTCTCTAAGGATGGCTTTTGCCCTTGACAGGATACCTTCCACTGCCTTTTCTGTGATCTCCATTATTTCAGCTATTTCTTTCTGAGACAGCGCATCCATATATTTCAATATAAATACACTTTTATATTTATCCGGCATGACGTCCAGCGTTCGTGCAATGATCAGCCCGTATTCCTTGTTTTCCAGATGGTGATAGGGATCTGAGCCGGAAGGTAGCGGTATCATATCCTGTGCGTCGAAAAGAGAAACAATGCCATTGGATCGCCGCTTCAGCCGCTGCGATGCCCTGAGCTGGTCGAGGCACGAGCTGACCGTGATCCGGTATATCCAGGTAGATAATTTACTGTTCTGCTTAAACTGTTGGATGGAATTAAAAATGGAAACGAAGACCTCCTGGGTCTGATCCTCGGCCAGTGCCTGATCTTTAAGGAATGAGTAACACAGCCTGTATATCCGGTGGCTATAATCCTCTACCAGACGTCGATATGCATCGTTATCACCCGCCTGCAGCGCTTTGATAAATAGTCCTTCATCAGTCAAGCTTCCCGGTTTATATACTCAAAAGTAAATAAAAACGGATATTAAAAAGAGCTGCAAAAAATTAAAGCTTTCCTGTGCATATCATCCGAAAGCTTAAAAATCATTTCGTTCTGAAAGAAGCAGATAAAGGCTTTCCCATTTATCTTAAAGCTTCATTTATTTGCAATATTTGTCGTATTCAATCGATGGGCTCCCACAACTGTACCTTATTTCCTTCCGCGTCAAGGATATGCACAAATTTACCATAATCGTAGGCTTCAATTTTGTCCACAATGATTACACCTTCTTTTTGCAATTCTTCAACCAGCGCTTCCAGGTTTTCAACCCGGTAATTTATCATAAAGTCTTTTGCCGAGGGTTCAAAGTATTTTGTCGTTTCGGGAAATGGCGTCCACTGTGTCTGCCCTTTTCTGGTGTTGTCATCGCCTTCGAACCACTCAAAAGTGGCTCCATAAGGGTTTGTGGCCAGGCCAAGATGCTTCTGATACCATTCTGTCATTTTTTGGGGGTCTTTACACTTGAAGAAAATGCCCCCGATACCTGTTACCTTTTTCATTTTTGTTTTATTATTAAAAGTCAAACCGAATATAGATAAAGTAGGTCATTAAAATCCAATGCCGCCTGCTTCATTTTCTATTTAATTTTAAGCTTCGTCTGCGGCAGGCAGGGATCTTCTCTTCAAAATGAATGAACTTATCAGCGTAACAACCAAGCCGACCGGTAAAATTTCCACGTAAGTCATCATGGCATTAAAGAAAGGATTTTGATACATCCTGGCAAAATCCGCCATTTCCTTTGCCTGCTTATCTATTTCTACCTGGCTCGCTCCGCTTGCTTTCAGCTCCTCAAGCATGTGGGCTGAATATTTCTCCATAAAATCAGGAATGAAAAAAAAGTAGTCGATCAGCCAGGCAACAACATACACCGTGGAAGCGATCAGGGCGATCGTAATCCCTATTTGGAATGCCTTGCCAAAGCTGATAACGCCATTATTGTATTTATCCCTGTAATTGCGGATACCAACAAACACAAGCGAAAAGGCTATGAGCATGGAAGCATAGCCGATGAGCATACCTGTGCTGTAATCAACGTTACCGTTGCAATGGCTGATGTAGTTGACGCTAAGCAGCATTAAAGCAGAAACAACAATACCTGCAATAAGCCCGTAAACGATAATATTCTTTTTCATTCTTTAATTTTTTATTGAAGCAAATCTGGCAACTAAAGAGCTTTGGGAGGTCATACTTTTGGCTATTTTTCTTCTGTCCGGCTTGTTTTCATACTAAAGTATGAGCCTGGTTATCTGATGATTCTCAGCCTTTTGGCTTTTTCTATGGCCTGTGTCCGTCTTTTGACATCTAATTTTACAAAAAGATTCCGGTTGTGCGTTTTAACTGTGCTTAATGAAAGGAAAAGCTTCCGGGCTATTTCTTCGTTGCTGTATCCCTGTGCCAGAAGCTGCAGCGCTTCATACTCCCGGTTGCTTAAATGGAGTTTCTCCAGTTCGGCTTCATTGATCGTAAATGCTTCCGGTTGCGCTACGATTATTTCTTTTTCTACAATTACGGTTTCAACTTTAGGCTTTGAAAGCTTCAGGGCAAGCCATATTCCCAATGCCGTAAAAATGACAGCAATAAACCCGATGTAGATTTCGAAAGAGTGGTCAAAAATGATAAAACGAAGCTCTATCCACTTGAGAAGAAACAGCAGAAAAGCCAGGCTGATGCTATAAATGATGGTTGTTTTATGTTTTTTCAAAAAGCCTGTGTTGTCTGTCATAGTTAAGTCTGTATTTTGAAGAGTGGCAGAGGGTCGCTCACACAATACTTGTCATCAGTCCCGATGTTTTCTTTTTTCCTGATGGATGTTTCCCATTCGCTCTTGCCGGTTTTTGCCATTGTCCTGAGCCTCCCCAAAGATAAGGAACAGGTTTAGCTTTATGCTATTTATAAGCTAATAACAAGATATGTGGGGGGCATAACCGCAGAAAGCACAGAGTATGGCACAGAGTTACGCAGATATTTTGCTAAAATCGTCCGGGTTTTCCTACTTCAGAGTGATTCGCATTGTCTCATCTTCCTGCTCAGAAACCTCTTGTCGGCAGGAGAAACAGCTATCTTCAGGGCATGTTCAAAAGCCTTACGGGCTTTCTTCAGCTCTCCTTTTCGCCGGTAAATATCGCCCCTGGCGGCAGGTATAAGAAAACTTCTTTTTAAAGCCGGATCAGTCGCCAGCTTATCGAGCGCCTGTATACTGTCCGGTCCGGGCAGGTAGCTTTCGGCAATGATCCTGTTGAGTGCCACAAGGGGTGACGACGGCTCCAGAAGTTCCAGCTGACGATACAGATAAGCGATCCTTTCCCAGTTTGTTTCTTCAAATGTACGGGCCGAACAATGCAGCGAGGCTATGATGGCCTCTATATGAAAGCGGGTTAGGATCCGGCACTGTGTCGCGCGGTCCAGGTAATGATAGCCCTCTTCGATAAACACCCTGTTCCAACGGCTCCGGTCCTGTTCTTCGAGCGTCAGCCACTCCTCATGGCCATCGGTCCGGGCGGGAAAACGGGAAAGATCAAAAAACATCAGGGACAGCAGGGCGTTCGTTTCGCTGTTCTTACCATCCAGAAGCCTGGCAAGCCTTATCGCCTCAAAGCACAGGTCATGATCGATAGCTTCCGTGCTGCGGGTGGTTTTGTAGCCTTCATTGAACATCAGGTACAGTACGGTCTGTACGGTCTTTATGCGCTCACCGGACAGGGTGACCACCGGCGCCTGCAGGATCCGGTCCAGCTTTCTCAGCGTAGCCTTGCTTCTTGATAGCGCTTTTTTGACGGCTTCCTCGTGCATCAGCAGGGCATTGGCGATCTCGGGAATGCCAAAGCCGCAAAGGATGTGGAGCGTGATGATGATCTGATTTTTAGGAGAAAGACCCGGGTGACAGCAGGTAAATAATAGACGCAGCTGACCGTCCCTGATCTCCCCGGGAGAAAACAGCATATCGATTGAAGCCTCAAAGCCTGTGTCAGAATGATCGAGATAAGCCGAAGGAGAAAATGACTGTATCCTGTTTTCTTTTTTCAGCATATTGACGGCCTTGTTTTTGGCCACCTGCATCAGCCAGCCGGAAGGGTTGTCGGGCACACCCGAAAACCGCCACTTCGAAAGAGCCGTTTCAAATGTATCCTGGATAATATCCTGTACCCTATCCATCTGGCCCAGGCCAAATAACCGCGCTAAAACAGCCGCCATCTTTCCCGAGTTTTCCCGGAAAAGATGCGCTGTCAGCTGATGGATGTTGTTGTGATCCACCGTATATTCTATTGCCCGGTATCAAGGACCTCTCGGATCTCCACCGTGCCGCCGGTAGAAAGAGACGGACAACCCCTGGCTATTTCCGTTGCTTCCTCAAGAGATGGGGCAAGGAGAAAATAAAATCCGCTTATGCCCTCCTTGGTCTCAATATAGGGTCCGTCCGTAACGATCCTGTCCCGGCCACGCACATGCTTCCCCGCCGGCATCAGCGGGTTGCCTCCTTTAAAATTCCCGTTCTTTACGAGCTCTTCCACCCATTGGATGTGCCTGGCGATGTCTTCCTGCATCTCTTCCGGCGTCATCTTTCCGTAGCTGTCAAGGTCTTCCCGGATGAGCATTAAAAATTCCTTCATTTTTTTCTTTTTATACGGTTAATATAATGTTGTTATCACGCTATGACAATCCGACCTGCAGTCCGGGGACAAAATTGACAAAATATTTTTTTGGATATTCCTTCTCTTCTACATCCGGCTGGCCGGGAACATCACAACAAGGCAGCATCATTGTCATTGTATCTTTTCGGCAAATGCGATGATATGCCCGTCCGGGTCGGCAAGATAGCAGACCCTGTCGCCCCAGTCCCGATCGCTGACAGGGCTTATCAGTCTTGCACCGCTTTCGATGGCGTTATCGTATTCACGCCGGACATCCTCCACGTATAAATACAATTCACACCTGGGTATTCCATGCCCTGTCTCAGGATGAGGTGTCTTATCCTTCAGGATCCGGGCGATTCCCTTATACGGCATTAATCCCAGCTTACAGTTCTCTGAAAGGTTGAATTCCGTCATGCCCGGCACATTCAGATCCGGAGCCTTGCGGAATATCTTCTGATAAAATGTGCAGCTTGCCTCCTGGTCTTCTACATAGAGGATCGTTTCAATAATTTTTATGTGATCTACCATTATTTCTTAAATTATATATTACGGCCAATGCCTTCCTGGCCGGAAGCCTGATAATTACAGCAGGACACCAAGGCAATATGATCTCTTTCTCATTACTTTTTGTCTGTATAATAACGTACCATCGGCCTGTTTTTGGAGGTCTGATCGACAATTTCAAAACCTGCTCTTTCAAATGATTTATACAGCCCTATCCAGGCAAACGCATCCGGAAGCTTTTCCTGGGTAGGTATGGCCGGATAGGCTTCAACAATTTTGATGCCGGCTTCCCGGGCATATTTTACAAGTCCATCGAGCAGCGCCACGGAAACGCCACGGCGCCTGAATTCTTTTGCTATAAATGTGCAGGGGACCGACCATACCGGTTGATCATCAATGGGCCGATGCACTCTGGATCTCTGAAGTTTCGAAAAGTGCGATCTCGGTGCAAATGCGCACCAGGCCACGGGCACATCCTCATAGAAGCCAAGAAGTCCCACAGGCTCGCCGTCCCATACAAGCTGCTTCATTGCATTTTTGTTGCCGTCGTTGACTTTACCCTCTTCAAAATCTGTTTTCGAAAGCCTGAAAAACATACACCAACAGTTGCCACATGCCCCTTTGCTGCCAAAAAGCTCCGTGAATTTGTTCCAGTTGGCTTTTGTCAAAGGCTCAAATCTTAAAGCCGCCAAAAAGTCCTGATCGATGTCTGATCCTGTCATGTCTTTCTATTGTTTAAGAGATACCGGAGCCTGTTATAGTCCGTGATTCTGCTCATTCATTTTGTTTCAGCCGGACACAGGATTTATAAAATTCAATTATTCTGAATATCCCCTTTGATTTGTCAAAAGAGGAATAGTCCTGATACCATTTGAGCTCCTTATCTATTTTTTCCAGAAAACAAGGATTGTCTGAGAAATTCTTCTTTAAGTTTTTTGTTGTTAGTTTAAACATTTCTGAATCCAATGTTTTGCTCAGAAGCGGTTTCTTGTCTTTCTGCCGTACGTTTTACTATTGTTGTTATTATATAAAAAGCCGTCTGCAATTTGCGAAACTAATGAATGGTTAGAACGCCAGGCATAATAAACTTCGTCCGCCCATTTTCTTATCAATGCAACACATTCATCTGCCGTTGTCGCTTTAGCCAGGTCTTTGGATGTTATGTTTCCTCTTTCCAATGGTTTGGGAATAATAAGAAACTCATCAGGTCTGCTTAATTTATATTTATTTAGGCAGTCGCTTAAGATGGGTGATTTTTTGTAGTCCCAATGCTGGTCTTTATCAAGTATTAAGTTCAGTCTTACCAGGTGAAAATGGTTGCTCCACCTTCCGTGAATTTCCGGATGCTGTAAAGCGTGTGCGTCAACACTCAAAAATCTTGAGATAAGATATTCCGGATCATTAAAGTCCAAATGTCCTGATCCGTCGTTATAATGGTCCATACAATCAAAAATGCCTTTTTGATAGTCTGCCCCGCAAAACTGGCATTTCCCTTTATCGAAGAGTGTCACGCCATTTTTTCCTGCCTGGTCAATGAAATCCTGCATTTTTTGTGTCTGTTGGTTTTCGTTTTCCGTTCGTTACAATGACCGCTAACAGTGTGCTTATTTCACATTAATAATTTTTGCCAGCCAAAACGAATTTACAATAAATCATCTATTATCCGATTATTTTTCCGGGATATGTCGGTCTCTTTTGTAAACCCATCAAACGCTTACAACACAATACTTTCCAGGTATTCATCATCCCGGATTATCCGTTTGTAAACGTTTACAAATACTTACAATCGCTTACAAACGAAAACAAATGTTTAACTACCGGATAACTTCCGGCGGCGGCTTCATCTTTGTCCTGTCAATTGGAGATGACATGGCCCAATCATTTTCACTTCATCTCACACCATACCCTCTTCCATGCGACAGTGTAATTATTTTATTCGTTAATCTTAAATTTTTTGAATCATGAACGCATTAAGAAACAAAGTTCAACTCATCGGAAACATCGGCCAGCAGCCGGACATTAAAACTTTCGACAATGGCAGAAAAATGGCTCGCCTCAGTCTTGTAACCAACGAAAGAAGAAAAAATGCGGCAGGTGAGCTGATCACCGAAGCGACCTGGCATACGCTCACCGTATGGGGTAACACGGTCAGGATCGTGGAAGATTATGTCAACAAAGGTAGGGAGATCCTGATCGAGGGTAAGCTGGTCAACAGGTCATACGTCGATAAGGACGGCAATAAGAGATATACCACTGAAATACACGTAAACGAACTGCTGCTGCTTGGCTCCGCCAATCGCTGATTCCCTAATTCCCGTGCTGCCCGGGGAGTACTATAATATTCCCTTGGGCAGTACCTTACGGGTCCAGGTTTTGAAGCGTTTTGCACGCGATACCAGTGAATCGGGATTAAAGTCAACAGTGACTTCCCAGCTGTTTTCAGGCAGAAATTCCGTTTCCATGCCTTTAAGGACACCTTGCGCTATAGCCGGGGAGTGAATGATCGTGACACATTCGGTATTCAGATTGGCGCTGCGCGGATCAAGATTAAAGGTTCCGATAACGGCGATCTTCCCATCGACAACCATGGACTTGGCGTGATGCCCGAATACAGGACGGTAATCAATGGTTTTCTGGAGAGCTCCTGTCATGATGGCTATACGTTCGGCGGCATCCGGCCTGAACTCAAATATACGGATACCCAGCTCCAGCAATCGTTTTCTATCCGACTGGTAAGCGCTGAACGCTTCCACATTATCCGTTGATGACAGGCTGTTGGTCAGGATCCGCACTTTGACCCCACGTTCTACGGCATCAGCAAGCAATTTTTTGCCCAGAACGGTCGTGACGAGATAAGGCGACTGGATATCGATGGAGGTTCGGGCTTCCCGGATAAGCCGGATCAGTGCATCGGTACTTTTGCCACCGCCGCCAAGACCCTTGCTGCCGTCATTTTTGCCGGGCTCATCGGAGACAAATTCGACATCGTCGACCCATACCAGGCCGCCCGAAGATTTTATATCATCGACGACGCTGTGAAATGAGTCGATCCTGGTCCGGATCTGCGGCCAGAAATTTTCGGGATTGCAGGCATATTCATGCAGGCGGTCAAAGCGATGCGGATCAGTGGGAATTTCCTTATTCCTGCCGATCAGGTCCACGGCCGGAACGCTCAGAGGGCTGTTCCAGAATAATTCAAAGGAATTATTTACTTGCGAAGTGACCTTTCCGACGAGAAGCACATCACGGTCGCGAAAGTTATACTCGTGATCGTAATCGAAATATTCGTCGGCGAGATTGCGCCCTCCGGTTATGACGACCTGCTTATCGACGATAAAGGTCTTGTTGTGCATACGCTGGTTGGCCGAACGAAAATCCGTGGCAACTTTGGTCATCTTCTGAAAAAGGTTTTTGCCAAGATTGACACCCGGGTTGTAGATCCTGATCGTGATATTTTCATGTGAGTCCAGCATCAGTATGTCATCCAGCCTGGCATCGACCATAATATCATCGACGAGAATACGTACCCGGACTCCGCGATCAGCAGCCCTTACCAGGTAATCACAGGCGATCAGCCCGACATTATCGGTTGAAAAAATAAAATACTGGATATCGATGGAGCTTTCGGCATATTCGGAGAGCCATGCTCTTGTAATAAGCGAATTGCCTCCGTCCTCCAGCACATATGCTCCTGTTCGTGTCTTCATGCTGTCCTGCAGGTCGGCAAGCTGTTCCGAAAGACAAAGACCGTCATTGCGGTGAATGGACGAACAGAAATCGGAAGGCTGCGACATGTCAGGGGAAGAATTTTTACAGGAGAAAAAAATGAATGCTGCTATAAAAAGCCGGAGAAAAAGATAGCTGATATATGAAAGGCGGTCTGAGAACATTTTGATCTGATCGATTATTTTTCAAATATAAGCGGAGCTCAAAATATCAAAGCAACTTAACAGCCGGAATTTCTTCATCACATCCATTTGAACAAGAGAATAAAAGGGCCTCGAGAAACTATTCACATCCTGAAGTCGGTTCGGGGCCTAAATTTTATAGATCAGGAATTGCTGTAAATGAGACCTCTATAAAATAAAAAACAAGGAAGTCTCAGGATTTTTTGAGATTTCCTGAAACCATACTCAACATGAAGAAAAAAAAATTGAATACCTTTAAAAATACTTTCAACTAAAAATAAATGATGGAAACACCGCTGATGACCCGGAATCAATCTATGCCACAACTGGAGATCAATGATGCGTTTAAGCTGGCAGGCCGCTTTCTCACCGAGACCAATGAGCATCTTTTTGTAACGGGAAATGCAGGAACGGGCAAGACTTCTTTTCTCCGGTATATTCGATCGCATTGTCCGAAAAACATGATCGTGGCCGCTCCCACGGGAATTGCAGCGATCAATGCAGGAGGAACGACCCTGCACAGCCTTTTCCAGTTGCCGTTCGGCCCGTTCATTCCTACAGAAGAGAACAGGCTTGAGCTCATCAGGTCAGTCAAATTGAACAAAGCCAAGCTCGACCTTATACGCAGCATGGACGTGCTCATCATCGACGAAATATCGATGGTCAGAGCGGATATCCTGGATGCTGTCGATACGATACTGAGAAGCAGCCGGCGCAGGCATGATCATTCATTCGGTGGTGTACAGCTCCTGTTTATCGGCGATATGGCTCAGCTGCCACCGGTTGCAAGGCAGGAAGAATGGCAGCTCTTATCGGCGTATTATGATTCTCCTTATTTTTTTGATGCGCAGGTGATCAAATTCCAGGCGCCGGTATTAATTGAGTTCACTAAGATCTACAGGCAGAAAAATGAAGATTTTGTCGAACTGTTGAATAAGGTCAGGAACAACCGGCTCACTGCAACAGACATTGAGCACCTCAATGAAAGATATTTACCCGGCTTTACACCGGATGAAAATTCCGGTTATATTATCCTCACTTCGCACAATGCAAAAGCTGACAGGATCAATCAGTCAAAGCTGGAAGCGTTGCCCGGCACATCGTTAAGCTTTCATGCTGAAATAGAAGGAGAATTCCCCGAATACCTGTTTCCCAATGACGAGGTCCTGTATCTGAAAGCAGGCGCCCAGGTGATGTTTATAAAAAATGATCCTGTCAACAAAGCCTATTTCAATGGTAAAATAGGTACTGTAAAAGAGATCACAGAAACATCGATCCTTGTAGAAAGCGAAAATGAAATTATTTCCGTCAAGCCGGACACCTGGGATAATACCAGATATTCGATCGAGCCGGGGACAAGTACCGTCAGGCAGGAGATTGCCGGTACTTTCCGCCAGTATCCCCTGCGACTGGCATGGGCGATCACGATCCACAAAAGCCAGGGACTTACGTTCGACCAGGTGATGATCGATGCCGCACATTCATTCACAAGCGGACAGGTATATGTGGCGCTGAGCAGGTGTACCAGCCTGTCGGGTATTATCCTGTTGTCAAAAATTGACCCGCAGGCTGTTCAATATGACATGAGGATCAATTCCGGGCTCTCGTATTTCAACCAGGGAAAAAATGCGGACCGGTTTCTCCAGGAAGCAAGAAAAAAGTATGTGATCCTCCTGGTAAGCGATATGCTCGACCTGAGCAACATTGTCAAATATTCAAATTTTATTCATTCTGAGATCCGTAAAAATGAAGGGCGTTTTTCAAAGGGAAGCTACGAGTGGTGGACAGAAAGAAAAGATCGCATAAGTGAGCAGCAAAAAATTGTCGGAAGATTTATTCCTACCCTGGACAGGCTTGCAGCAGAATATGACACCGTCGAAGAGAATAAAAACCTGAGAGCCAGGATCAACGATGCAATAAAGTATTTTCTGCCTGTTATTTCAGAGCAAATTGATTTGCTGGAAAAGATACCGGTCAGTACGGAATTAAAAGAACCGGCATCAAAGGTCAATGAGTTTCTGAATGAAATATACCTGGATCTTCAGATCAAAAAACATCTGCTGTCACATTGTCAACCCGAATTTGAAACGGGAATTCTTCTTGGGGCAAGGAAATCCTTCTATCCTTCCAGGACAAAATTATCGGTTTATAACCAAAGTGAAGACCAGGAAGACGACGGGGACGGAGATACCGTATTGTTCCGGAGGCTCCGGAAATGGCGTGACGATTCTGCTACAGCGATCAATGTTCCCGTATACCTGATCGGTGGCAGTGAGATGCTACGGGAGATCACCGGTTTAAAGCCGGCAAACGAAGCTCAGCTAATGACGGTCAAAGGCATGGGCCGCACGAAGGTCGACCGGTATGGCAAGGAGATCCTGGATATCATCGAAAATTATTGTGAGGAGTTCGGCATAGAACGGCCAGACAATATTTCAATAGAGTTTAGCCCCGAAAAACCGGCAAAGAAAAAACGTTTTGCCAAAGAAAAGGAGCCATCCGTTAAAAAGGAAAAAGTACCGACCAGGCTCATTACACTGGAATTGTGGCAGGAGCATCATGATGTCGGTAAGATTGCCGTACTAAGGGCACTATCGCCCGCGACGATCGAGAGCCACCTTTGTGAGCTGATAGCTGAGGACAAGCTAAATATCGAAGATTGGATCGACCGGGAAACCATTGAGCAGGTCAGAGAAATAATCAGGAAAACTGAGCAAAGATCCCTGTCGGAACTAAAAAAGATCTGCCCTGAAAATATTTCGTTCAACGAGCTGAAAGCTATCCGTGAATCCGTTAAATTTGAAGGAAATAAGTAAATGGAAGACCTGAAAGACAATTATCTTGTTTCTGTCATCAAACAAATGGAGTATTATAAATCGCTTGGCGAAAAGGCAATGCTACAGCTGGATGACGATCAGCTGACCGTTCAGATGAATGAAGAAAGTAACAGCATCGGGTCGATCGTCAAGCATCTGTGGGGTAATATGTTATCGAGATGGACCGGTTTTCTCCACTCCGACGGTGAGAAAGAATGGAGGCAACGCGAAGCCGAATTTGACAATGACCTTACGGGCAGGGCCGAGATTATGGCTAAATGGGAAGAAGGCTGGTCCTGTTTCCTCAACGCTCTCCGGTCTCTAACGCCTGACGATCTCAGCAGGATCGTCTATATCCGCAACCAGGGGCATACGGTCATGGAAGCGGTCAACCGGCAATTTGCACATTATCCTTATCATGTCGGTCAGATCGTATTTCTTGCCAAAGCGCTGGTCCGTCAGCCCTGGCAGTCGCTAAGCATACCCAGGGGCGGTACGGCCGCTTATAACGCAGAGAAATTCTCACAGGAAAGACGGCGCAAACATTTTACGGATGATGAAAAATAAATCTTTAGAGGTCTGAGGTCCGCCCATCCTTACTTTTGCGTACCGGGGCAATATCCGTCATAATTTCAGAGATACCGCAGATGATCTACCTTACATAGATTTTATCATACAGCTCTTTAAATTCACTGCGACCGTTTCTGTTGTATTCGTAAGCTGCCAGCTGCAGCGCCTGCTCCCGTTGTTTGTTAAAATAGTAGGAAAGGACGAGATTATAGCTGGCCCTTGATCTGGCTTTCTCTTCAGAAATCGTTTTGATGTTTTGCGCCAGATAGGTAACAGCGTTTCGAAAATCTCCTGCTCCGATCAGCTTAGCCGAATGCCTGATCACATCATGGCCTTTGGTATAATAATCCCAACGGGACTTCACTTGCTGGGGATTGATATCCCGTATCAGGTCCCTGCTGAGCTTCCTGGCAAGTGTAGAGGCAGTGACGATATCGGTCGTATCCATCTGGGCATTGACGCCCTGCCGTGTCAGACCTTCCGTTTCAAAGGAGTTTTCCGTGTACTGGGGCACTTTAAGAACGACTGATCCCATCTTCACATCATACAGTCTCCAATAGGTCCGTAAATAGATCAGCCGTTTTCCTGCAACAGCCTCGATCGTATATTTTTTGCCGGAAGCATCCAATTGGTCTTTCTTGATGTCCTTATATGTTCTGGTCTCTGTAAAGTCAAATTCTTCCAGGGCTAAAAGGCCGTCGGCTCCGGATGCGTATTCGGACATTTTTGCTCCCGGGATCTCAGCTGCAGGACCTTCCGCTTTTCCATCCTTTTGAGCTTTCAGTATCCTGGCTCCCGTCACGGGAAGACGGCTGCGAATGTCACTGAGCATAGCATTCCTGGCTTCATCTGTGGCAGTAATGACAGCATCTGTTTTGGAAGAGCTGAATCCTGTTTTTTCGACCGACCGGTCGATCACATTGACGGTGGATATATGAGCCGGAAGCTTATATTTCGGTGGAATGACGGCATCTACATGTGTATAGGTCGCCATTTTACAGGAAGAAAAGAAAAGTATTGCGATCAACGGGCAGGAAACGGTCACAAAGGGCTTGCTCAGGAAATTCATCTTTATTTGGAGTTGAAAAACTTTGCAAGATAAAGCTGCTCCGTAATAATTTGCAGGAATTGATCGTCAGAAATGATCCTGCTCGTTAAAAAATTCATAAAGGTGCAGCTCTGTCTCGTCCTGCCGGAAGGTGGAATGATACCGGAAGCCCAGCAACTCCAGGAGGCGTATGGACCGGCTATTGCCCGGGAACGTTGTAGCCAGGATACGCTCATGGTCGACTTTGAGCGTGTCAAGCAGAGCCGATGCCGACTCAAGCGCATATCCCTTACCCTGGAAAGACGGAAGAAAGGCAAAGCCAAGGTCCTTCCCCGGAAGATAGGTCCGCTGCAGAAAAGATAATACACCGGCCGGCGTGTGGTCTTCCCTGGTCCTTACAATATAATAGCTGGCATCATCCCGGTCCAGAATAGCCTGGACATACAGTCGCGCTGCTTCCAGCGTCCGGATATTCCTGTCGCCGATAAAGGTCAGCCAACTCTGTGTATTCATCAGCTCCATCATAAAGGCCGCATCGCCTATGTTCATAAGGCTGATGTGTAGCCGCTCCGTTTCAATGATATCCATCCTTCAAATATAAGCATACAAAGATGACCGACTATTGATTCCGCAGGATTTGAACGTCCGGTTATTTTATGCCGTTGTATTTTTCTATAACCTTCCAGGTCGATGTATCGCTGTCAAATACCGAATATAACCCCTGCTCTTCCATTGGCGGGTCTCCCGTAAAATCATCTCCCGGCTTCCGGAACTTTTGGCCCGGTATAGGGCGGGCAGTACCTCCGAATGCCCAGAAATTGCAGCCTGCGAGGACCTCTTTCTGGCTTTTGGAGCGGTGCCAGTATTGAAGGATATTATCATAGAACCTGTCACGAGCCCGGGTCGTGGCTGCCGGTTCAAAGCTGTTGCCGTCTCTCGGATACCCGAACTCTTCCAGGACAAGCGGCTTACCGATGGCTTTCATGACATCAGCGTGCTTGCCGATATAATCGGTGGTCATCCGGAGCACCTTCGTCTGCTGCTCTTCATCATCCAGATCCGTATACCACGCCCAGTTGCGCGGCCAGATATGGATAGTAGCATAGTCGATATTTTTATCCGAATGTATGGTCTTAAACACATCGATATTTTCCGTACCGATCTCTCCTTCCACGCCGATGGTCAGAAGATGATTCGTATCCAGGGATTTGATGACGGCAGCTATTTGGGATATCCAGTCCTTATAGGCATCAATGGCAGCAGGTCGCATAGGACGGGGCTCATTGGCCAGCTGCCAGGCGAAGACAGTGGGATCTTCGGAGTATTTTCTGCCGTTGATGGAATTGGTATGCCCAATGATAGCCCTGACCTGGGCCTCATACTGCTGCTTGCAAGGCGCACAGGAGTAAAATCTGCTTACTTCATCACGGAGACGGTCCCAGTCCATTTTTCTGACAAAGCTGGAATCATCGACGATCTTATTCCAGCTGAGATACTGCAGGAAGCCACCGCTCCATTCCCAGTTGTTGCTGAAAAACAAAACGGCTTTCATGTCGCGCCGCGCCATCTCATCAAGCACAATGTCCAGACCCCGGAGGTTCCGGACCTCAAATACGCCGGGAGCCGATTGGAAAACAGGCTCTATCCTGGGCACATCCTGGATGATACCGCTGCCTTCTACAGCTGCACATATCCTCAGGTTGGTCATACCATGCGCTTTGAGGAAGTCCAGCTCTATGCGCAGCCTGCCGATACCGCGCACCGTATCCTGCATCAGGGCCAGGGCCGGTCCATACCAGTAATTGGTGCCGAGGAAATAAAGATCCCTGCCACCAAGTGAAAAACGGATGCCATCAGTCTGTACAAACAAGGAGCTATTTTCATCGACTTTTTTTTGTTCGGTGCAGGAAGTGCCACAGAGGATGACCGCCAGTAATAAGATCAGGTTTTTCAAAATCAATGATTTAGTCCGGTTGAATGACCAAAGGTAGAGAATGACCGGCAACTGAAAGAACGGTAAAATAAAGATTTTAACCGTTTCTATTTAAAATGGTATATCCGGGCTCCTGTATTATGTCTGGACTGTCTCAGACTCCAGCGGGATCGACGGATCTCTCGGCACAAACTCTCCTTCCCACCGCGCCACGACACAGCTCGCGAGACAATTACCCATCACATTGATCGCCGTCCGCGCCATATCCATCAGCTCGTCGATGCCGAGAATGACAAGGATCGGCCAGGTCGGCAGGTTAAACTGCGCCGCAGTGGCCAACAGTATGACCAATGAGGCACGGGGTACACCGGCCACACCCTTGCTGGTCAGCATGAGCGTAAATACCAGAAGCAGTTGTGTCGGTATATCCATATGAATACCTGCGGCCTGTGCCACAAAGATCGATGCCAGGGAAAGATATAATGTCGTCCCGTCAAGGTTGAAGCTGTAACCGGTCGGGATGACAAAAGCCACTATTTTACGGGGTACACCGATTCGTTCCATGGCAAGCATGGCTTTGGGCAGGGCTGACTCCGATGAAGTTGTGGCAAAGGCGATCGACATCGGCTCGATCACGACCTTGAGAAAATTGATGACCGGCACCCGGGCAATAAGTGCGACGGGAAGAAGGACGCCAAGGACAAAGACGATCAGGGCGACATATAATGTCAGAAGCAGCTGCATAAGATTGACCAGGATGCCGAGGCCCATATGTCCTACCGTATAGGCAATAGCGGCGCCGACGCCTACCGGGGCGAAATACATAATGATATTGGTAAACTTGAACATCGTCTCTGCAAGGCTTTCACAAAATTCGAGCATCGGACGTTTTTTCTTCTCGTCGAGCATGGCCAGGCCGATGCCGAACAGCACGCTGAATACCACGATAGGCAGCACTTCCGCATGATAGATCGACTTGGCAATATTTTCCGGGAAGATGTGCAGGATGATGTCCTGCCAGGTCGATTGCTGCACTTCGGGAAGCGTCTCATGCATACCCGGAGGCAGTTGGATGCCTACACCGGCTTTGGAGATATTGATGGCTATAAGGCCTATGAACAGGGCAAAGGTCGTGACGATCTCAAAGTAGAGGATGGATTTCCAGCCCATTCTCCCCACCTGCCTGAGATTGGAGTGACCGGCAATACCGACGACAAGGGTCGAAAATAAGATCGGCGCGATGATCGTCTTGATCAGCTTGAGAAAGACCTGGCTCAGTACCCGCATATTCTGACCCACCTCCGGGAATTCATGGCCGACGAGGGCTCCTATTACCATGGAAACAAGGATCCACGTCGTAAGATTGCGCTTCAGGATGGCATAGTAGATAAAGCTTGCGCACAGAAGGAAGTGAGCGACCATAAAAACGGAACTATCGACAGAAGCGCCAAAAAAATCGGCAGCCACATGCAGTAATCCGGTAATAAAAAGAATGCTAAGTAGAATGATGACGCTTGTCTTATTTGAATTCATCCGGTTGAATTTCAGGTCAATATTAAGTCAGATATTTTCAGATATTCCAAAGAAAAAGATTAAATTTAATAAATTTATACCAGCAGGGTCTTTTTCTTCAGTTCTATTTAATTTGAAGAATATTTATTCAAATACGACGCAATGTAAGCCTATTTTACAAAACAAAAAATCAATATGTGGTCAAATTGCCGTAATTTATTTTGAACGTTCTGGCTTTTCTTCTATTTTTGTCCCCTCAAAAAACATAAAAACTCATCTATGAGCGCGCAGCAGAATTTCGACGAAAAATCAATCCTTCAGTCCATCGGTATTGACAATCCTTCCAGAGTTTATTATAATACGACACCCGAAGAGCTCATCGAAGAGACCATTCTGCGAGGTCAGGGCGTTCTGTCCGACAAAGGCGCACTCGTCATCAATACCGGAGAATTTACAGGCCGGTCGCCTAAGGATAAATTTATCGTAAGCGACGCAAAGACTGAAAATGAGGTCAACTGGGGTGGGTTCAATACCAGGTTTGATCCGGAAAAGTTTGCCCGGCTTGAGCAAAAGATGCTGGCCTATTTTACCGGTAAAGATGTATTTATCCGGGACAATTATGTTTGCGCCGACGAAAATTACAGGCTCAATGTCCGCACAGTTTCCGAATATCCCTGGAGCAACATGTTTGCCAACAATATGTTCCTGCGGCCATCCCCCGGTGAGTCCATCGAGCCCGACTGGACCATCCTGTGCGCTCCCGGCTTCTACGCCGACCCATCGGCCGACGGTACCCGCCAGCACAACTTTTCCATCGTCGACTTTACCAGGAAAAAGATCCTGATCGGCGGTTCGGGTTATACGGGAGAGATCAAGAAGGGCATCTTCTCTGTTCTTAACTTCCTCCTGCCTGTAGATAAAGGGGTCTTCCCGATGCACTGCTCCGCCAATACCGGCCGCCAGGGTGATACAGCGATATTTTTCGGCTTGAGCGGCACCGGCAAAACCACGCTTTCTGCCGATCCTGAGCGTAACCTGATCGGGGATGATGAGCACGGCTGGACCAACGAAGGTGTATTTAACTTTGAAGGGGGCTGTTATGCCAAGACCGTCAACCTCACCGAAGAGAACGAGCCGGAAATATTCAATGCCATCAAGCATGGCGCTATCCTCGAAAACATCCGCTTCCACGAAGGCACGCGTCAACCGGATTTTGAAGATACCTCCATTACCGAGAACACGCGTGTATCTTACCCGATGCATCATATCGCCAATGCGCTTCCCGTATCGAAAGGGCCGCATCCGGCCAATATCTTCTTTCTTACCTGTGATGCGTACGGCGTGCTGCCGCCCATATCGAGACTCACAAAAGGCCAGGCCATGTACCACTTCATTTCCGGCTACACAGCCAAGGTAGCGGGCACGGAAGCAGGAGTTAAGGAACCTCAGAACACGTTTTCAGCCTGCTTCGGCGCACCCTTCCTGGCCCTGCATCCTGCGCGTTATGCCGCCATGCTGGGAGAAAAGATGGAGCGCTTCAGCACAAATGTATGGCTGGTCAACACAGGGTGGACAGGAGGACCTTACGGCACCGGCAGCCGTATGAAGCTCAGATATACGAGAGCCATGATCGCCGCGGCTATCCGTGGCAAGCTCAACAATGTCGCCTACCACAAGCACGAGATCTTTGGCCTCAACATCCCGGTATCATGCCCGGATGTGCCATCGGAGGTCCTCGACCCGAGAAATACCTGGGCCGACAAGGAAGCCTATGACAAGATGGCCGCTAAGCTGGCCGGGGACTTCAATAACAATTTTGCCAAATACGCCGACCTGGCTGACCAGGAGATCCGGGATGCGGCTCCCCGAAATTATTGATCAGATTTGATAGAACATAGTATTTAGAGCCCGGGAAAAATTTCCCGGGCTTTTTATATTCTATCTGTACGGGAACGATCATAAAAAGGCCACGGCATCGCCGGTTCCTGTCATAATAGCTATTACTAAAGGGAGAAATACATGGAGCAGACTAACCCTGACAAATCTATGGGGACGAGTGATCCTGCTCCATGGTTCTTGTGATATCAGACACCTTATCTTTCGTACTACATATGACGTGGTATGATGTGGCACAGGAAAAATACAGGCTCCTGGTAGTCGAAAAGCCCGGTGTAAAATACCTGCAAACCGGCCCTTCGATCACTTTTGACAAAAAATTTTCGCTTGAAAGCTGGAACCACACCATTGTCGAAGCGATCAGCTATACCCTCCGTAATGAAAATATCCTCGACGATAAAATCCTGATCGCAAGTCATTCCGAAGGCGGAGTGGTCGCGGCACGGATAGCAGGGATCATGGAGGACAAAGCCCCGGATGTGGCCATTTTGGCCGGCGAGGGGCCGTCACAGCTATACAGCCTGTACAAATTTGCAGATGAAGGGGTCTTCTTTAATACAAAGGAGCATAATATACCGGTTTCACAGCAGCGGATCAGCTATGTGGAAAACAAATGGAAAGAGATCCTGGCAATACCGACAAAAAATTCTGGGGATTTACTTACCAGCGATGGTTCGGCTTTCTTACAACATCAGTGATCGACGAATTGTCAGGTTATAAGGGGAAGATCCTGATCGTGCAGGGGACTGCCGACAAGGCCGTCTATCCTGAATCCGCGATCATTGCCTATACATCCCTGCTTTCCAGGGGAAGAAATATTCAGCTGGAGCTCATCGAAAACGCTGATCATTCCTTTAATGTAGAAAACAGCCTGGATATTGACGGCTGGAAGCTGGCGATTCGCAAAACGATCGAATGGTTCGACAGGTGAGATAAAGAAATGACGTCACCGGATCCGGCTTATCAACCTTTTTGTATTTTAGTGTAGTATTAAATTTCCGGTCGGCAGCCGGCGACCAGGCAGAACACATAACAGATGGCAAAAATCAACATACTCATTGTGGGGATCGGCGGGGTCGGCGGATACTTCGGAGGGCTCCTGTCCAAATATTATACCGGCAGTGATGATGTAGCGGTAAATTTCCTGGCAAGGGGTAACCACCTGAAAGCCATACAGGCCCGGGGGCTTGAAATTGTAAAAGGCGATTCATCCTTTATCACACATCCCCATCTGGCATCGGACGATCCGGAAGATCTCGGCGTCATGGATTATATCATCCTCTGCACCAAAAGCTATGACCTGGAAGACACGGTCCGGTCTTTACAGCCTTGTATGCGGGAAGATACGGTCATCCTGCCCCTGCTCAACGGTGTGGACAGCAGGGACAGGATAATGAAGGTACTGCCTGCTCACACGGTGCTCGAAGGTTGTGTGTACATCGTTTCCCGTTTGGCGGGTGAAGGGGTGATCGTAAATTCAGGAAATGTCGAAAAGATTTTTTTCGGCCTGGAGGGATCGAAAGATCCGAGGCTGACCACGCTGGAGCAGCTATTACAACAAGCACATATCGATGCTACAGTTCCGGCTCATATATCCCGAACTATTTGGGAAAAGTTTGTTTTTATATCACCGACAGCCACAGCAACCTCGTATTTTGATCAATGTATCGGAGCCATCGTTTCCGACGCGGAACGGTTCGCCACGGTCCGTCAGCTGGTGGCGGAGGTCTTGCAGCTCGCCAGGGCCAGACAGGTGTCCCTCCCTGACGACATAGCTGAGCGCACGATTCACAGGCTGGAAACGCTGCCTTATGACACTACTTCCTCTATGCACGACGACTTCCGGAATAAAAAGCAGCGTACAGAGCTGGATTCCCTTACGGGTTATGTCGTAAAAGAAGCGCACCGGCTTCATATCCCGGTTCCTGCCTTCGACCACTTATACCGGGAGCTTAAAAACAGAACATCCCTTCAAGATCACTAACGATGGACCGGATAAGGAACACGATCAGGGTAGCCGGTGTAACCCCGGAAATAAAATGGTACAAGGACAGCTTCGTCCTTATCCCGGAACAGATATAATCTCTCAAAAGATTTTTATGCAAGTCCAGTTCTACAGCCCCCGAAACAACCTGCTCAAAGAGTACATGGAAGGATATTATTTTATCACTAAAAAGAAGATCGGGAATCCTGTAATATACTGGACCTTTCCCAACAACTACTGTATAGCTGCCGTATACCAGAACACAGAGCTGAAGCTCGAAGAAAACCGGATAAGCGTTTCCGCCTCCATGCACAAAAATATCGCTTCAAGCCTGGTAAGCCGTTATGTTTCACCTATTGAGATCGTCCAGAACGACGTAACCGATGAAATAACCATTTATTTTAAGCCGTTGGGTATTAACAGTTTTATCGATGACGTACAAAAACTGTTCAGCAGGAATATCATAGAATTTGATCCCTTTCCCGATTACAGGGAAGAAATGAACCGGGTATTCAACATCAGGGAAAGAGAGCCGCAGATAGATGCGTTCGAAGATTATTGGATAAAAAAGATCATCCGTAAGAATATGTACCCGATCAAAGACATTCTTTCCGATGTGGAATCGGATAAGAAGATCTCGGAAATAGCGGAAAAATACAACATGTCCCGGCAATACCTGAATAAATATTTCAGGAATCACCTGGGCAAATCGCCTTCCGAATTCCGGAAGATCCATCGCTTCAGAACCTCCATAGCGCAAAAGGGAAAAAACCGGAATCTGACAGAGTTGGCTTACGACAGCTTATTTTATGATCAATCCCATTTTATTAAAGATTTTAAGCAATTCACCACGCTTAACCCCTCCAGGTTTTTTCATGATGTGGACACCGGCAAGGAAAATGTCTGGCTGATCCTGGATTAGTTTACATTTTTACAATTTTCAGGAATTTTTATCCTGTTATTTTGTCATCGACAAGTAACCGTAATTCTTATAAAGATTCCACATGAAAAAGCTGTTCATATTATGGGCTGTAATCTTAAGCGCAGTTCCGGTCCTTTCCCAGACAAAGGTCAGGATATACCTGCTCGGCACCTTTCATTTTGCACAGGTGGGCAAGGAGTATAATGTTTTGGATGAAAAACATCAAAAAAGCATAGCGGAGCTCAATGATATCATTGCCGGCCTCCGGCCTGACAAAATATTCATAGAACGGATGCCCGACTTTGAATACGAAAACAGGATCGACAGCATCTATACGGCTTATCTCAACAGCCGGGATGAGACCAGGGTTCGGAATGAAATATGGCAGGTTGCGTTCAAAACCGCGAAGAGGCTCGGCCACAGCAAGCTCTATCAATGCGACAATTCCGGTAACTTCGGCAATATCTATGCCGGGTTGGAGGAATATGCCGGTGCGCATAACCAGCAGCACATCCTGGCATACAAGGGTAAGGGCACCACGGAACCTCTGACGGGCAAGATCAATACCGACTCACTGCGCAATTCCGTTTCATTGCTTGAATATATGAGATGGCTCAACAGCCGGGAGGTACAGGCGTCATCCCAGGCGCATTATGTCAATGTATATCCGCAGATCGGCAATACGGATGTCTACCATTATGACGGGGACTATCTTTTAGGGACTGAATTGACTGCCGACTGGTACCGGCGCAACATTTACATATACTCCAAGATGATCAACCAGGTCGACTACAGTGAAAAGTCCATTTTCCTGCTCATGGGCAATGATCATATACCGATCATCCGGCACTTATTCGAAAGCAACCCGTATTTTGAAGTTATGAACACGGAAGAATGGCTGGGAAGGACAACGATCATGCCTGACCCGCATTAGCGGAATATGCATTAAGTGACGGTACTTGCCTACCGCTTAAACTTCCACCATGCGGAAAGCGGGTGCTTCTTCCCCTTCAGGTGACCGGAGAGCAGATCCATGCCTATGACCGAGAACGTGATACCATTCCCACCCATGCCCAGGACAAAATAAGCACCCGGGAAATCGGGATGTTCACCAATATAAGGCAGACCGTCTTTTGTTTCTCCAAAGGTTCCCGCCCAGGCAAAGTCCGTTCGAAATTCCACATCGGGGAACAGTTTTTCAAATATCTTTTCCAGCCGTTTCCTCTTTTTAGGGAGTGACCTGTCCCGCTTCACGACATCCCGGAACTCATCGTCCTCTCCGCCGATCAGTATCCTGTTGTCGTCGGTGGTCCTCATGTATATGTATGGATCTCCCGTATCCCAGATAAGGGTCTCGGTGATCTTTGGCGGCTTATCTATAAAGGGTTCGCTGACGATCGCATAGCTGGACAGGAGATCCACAAACTTTTCCCGGATGATCTGCGTGCTTTCAAAGCCGTTGCAGTACACGATCTTATCAGCCCGGATGATATCCCCGTATTCCGTCACGGCTTCTATTCCCTTCCTGCCGTATTTTACCTTTTCGATCTCCGTCTTATCATATACCTGGAGGCCTTTTTTCACGTTGTAATACAACAGGTCATGCGCCAGCCTGAAGGCATCTATACTGCCGCCCTGGAAGGTGAGGATGCCTCCGTGGGTCCCGGTTATCTCAAACTGGTCAAGGATCTCTTCCGCCTCGAGCCATTTACCTTTAAAACCGTGCTTCAGCCGCGTTTCATGCTCTTTTTTCAGATCGGGCACGTCTTTTTTGTATTTGGCAAAAAGGAGGGAATCTTTCTTTTTGAAGCCGCAGTCCGAGCCGATCTCTTTGACGATCCGTTCCAATATATCGATAGAGTCATAGCAGGCCCGGTAGCTCTCCACCGCGCCCTTTTCACCGATCATCCCTATCAACTCAAACAACGGTGTATCGACCTCATACTGGAGCATCGACGTCGTAGCTGAGGAACTGCCATTGGCCACTTCCCTTTTATCGATGACTACGGTCTTGTACCCGTCTTTTACGCACTGGTGGGCGATCAGGCTGCCTGTGATGCCTGATCCCACGATGAGGATATCCACTCTGATATCTTTGTTCAGGGAAGGATAGGCGTGGAGAATACCGTTTTTTACCAGCCAGAAAGGTTCGCTTGAGGTGAGCTTCATGTGATGGAGATTATTTTTTAATAAATTGAGGTGTTCCGGCAATATCTTTCCCGGTGCAGGCCAGTATGCCATAGCGTTCGTGGATCTTTACCCGGAATAAATAAGGTGCCGCCCCGGAATATCCCGTCATCAGGATAACCGCGAATCTTACAAATATATTCTATTTTTAGAAAAATACAACTATATGGCGTAACGGCTACCGGGCAATTATCCTGCCAAGAACATCTCTCCGGAAATGATTTTTACAGCCCTGTAACTTTCCGGCCGCTTCATTCGTATTAGGTTAAATTCCGGGATACCATGAAAGCACTGTTCATAGTTCTTACCACCCTGCTCTGTATCAGCGCCTATGCACAAAACACGCTCAGCGTACACGATATTTCACAGGTGCAGCTGCGCATCATGGACAGGTACAAGGGCTACGACTCTCTCAGCCGGAGCAACCTGTTTATTGACTCCATATACAGCCCCTACCAGAAGTTCTGGAATGGCTACCTGGGCAATGCCGGCGACGTCGCCGCATGGCTCAATGAGGCACTGGCAAGCCTGCCCGAATGGCAGATCAAAAACAAGGCGATCGACGGAACGGAGCTGCTCAATCAATTTTATGCAGTGGCCAGAGATATGGAAACCATGACAGGGTACATACCCACTGGCAACTGGTATGTGGTATACGGCCCCGCCTGGACAGACCTGGGCGGCCTGGGAGATTTTGCCATGCTTATCGACCTGGCCCACGAAAGCAACAGCTCCAACGAGAGGATACTGCGCATGTTCCCGCATGAGCTCACCCACCAGATCATGACCAATGTCAACACGCATAAGGACAGCACGGCAATATCGGCCATCATCGGCGAAGGTTTTGCCGTATGGATGAATGAAAAATACTGGAAACAGAAGCTGACCCTGGCACAAAACCTGGGCTATACCGACGAAGAATTGCAGCTGTGCGATAAGAACACAGATGCGTTGAAAAGATTCTTTGAAGAGCATAAATATTCGACGGACGAAGCCATGATCAATGTGTTCAGGAACAGGAACGAAAAGCTGAATGAGAAGCTGCCGGGCGCCATCGGCTACTACATCGGCTACCGGATCGTGGAAAGCTATGTCCGGAAAAACGGTGCGGACTCCTGGAAAGATATATTTGTCAGATCTCCACGGGAAATATATGAAAAGAGCGGGTTTTAGGGATAAAAGCCGGCCTCCGGTATCATCTGCCAACTTTTGAATCTTACAGATAAATTGAATGAAATGACCGGCAAAAACAAAACAGCAAGGATAGCGGGACTTCTATACCTCGTGGTAGTCGTCACAGGCATGTTCAGCCTGGCGTATATACCCAAACAATTGTTTGTCTGGAACGACCCGGCACAGACGCTTGATAATATGCTCCATCATGAGGCTTTATTCCGGCTGAGCATCGCAAGCAGCGTGATCTGCTATACAGCCTTCATTTTTTTACCCGTTGCTTTATTTTACCTGCTGCGGTCCGTACATGAATTTTATGCAAAAACAATGGCCCTTTTAGCCATCATCAGTGTCCCGATGTCGTTTATCAATCTACGGCACAAGTACGATATCCTCAGCCTGCTGGAGGCTTCAAGACAGCTTCATCCTGGAACGGCGCCGGAGCTTCCCGCCCAGATGATGGAGCACCTCACCCGATACGACAACGGAATCCTGATCATAACTGTTTTCTGGGGCCTGTGGCTCTTACCGTTCGGCTACCTGGTCTACCGGTCAGGCTTCCTTCCCAGGCTCCTGGGCATATTTCTCATGCTGGGCTGTGCAGGATACCTGGTCAACTTTTTTGGCAACACACTTTCCGGCGATTATGCTTCATCAGGCGTCTCCTCTTACCTGGGCATGCTACCCGCCATCGGTGAGATAGGCACCTGCTTATGGCTGTTAGTGGCAGGTGTAAAAGAGATGCCGGACTATAAAGACAAGGAATAAATGGCTGCACAGTTGGAAGATCACAAGGTAAATGTCCGCATCAGGCTTTCCGCCTTATGGACGGCAGTTATGTTCTGCTATATCTACGGAGACTATTTTGAGCTGTATGTCCCCGGCAAGACACAAGGGCTATTGAACGGGCAAAACCTGCTGGACAGCCCGGAAAAGCTATTCGTCGCGACCATCATCCTGACTATTCCGGCGCTCATGATCTTCCTGTCCCTGATCCTTCCGCCGCGGTCGGCCAAATGGTTGAATATCGGGACAGGGCTCTTTTTTACATTATTCACTTTATGGGTCGGCATTTCATCCGCTTCGGCATGGCGAGCTTTTTATGTCTTCCTTTCCGTGCTGGAGAGCATCATTACGGCCTTCATCGTGTGGCAGGCGTGGACCTGGGAAAAAGTAAAGACGGAAGAATAACACGGGCCACCGGCAGGAGACGCACCACGGCAGCCGGAAGGACAAATCTCAGCTTTTGTATAACTGTTTAACTTTCCCGAGGCGATTAACCCATAATAGTAGCAAAACGCGAAATTTATCCTCACCAAAAGCTTACTGAACACCATACAACGGACAAATTATGCATGTTTACTAAAATCGTTAAGCATATCTACAAAAAGGTAAAGACAACGCATTCAACATAATATTTTGACTATTGTATTGGTTCGATAATAGCTTTGGACTCATTTACAATTTTCAGAAAGAGGCTAAATAGTGAAACTGAATTTAACAAACAAACTCAGTACGTTGCATTTAATCACTCAACCGAAGATGAATACTACTTTGGACTTCAATTTTTGCTGACAGGAATTTTGACGGCATACTACCACGAGACTAGAAAGGCTGAATTAAGACCAAGTTTTACAAGTTTTCCGACTAATAGAAGCCACGACATTGAATTGGGAACAATAAGTGTAGAAAATCCTAGATAATAATAAATACGACACATAACAAGGATTTTGCGCTTTGGCCCTTACGCAACAATTCAATAGCAGTATTTCTATTGAAATTTGTATATTAGCTGAACGTTTCGACTTCGATTATCGTCTGAATGCCAAACCCCAAGACGTTACATATTATTTAAAGATGTGACACAGCCAAAAAAATGAACCGACATCAATATAAAGATTTGACAATTGAAGTGCTTGACGAACCGGCTTATAAGTTTGGCTCATCAGACAATAATTTCAGTTATTCAAAACATTACTTTGGAGATGGGGCAATAGAATATCAGACTTCCAAACACGGAATAAAAATTTATCAAGAAGGCCAAATTATTAATAGTTGTATTATAATTGGTTCAGGTGGAGCGACAGATATTCATAAAAACTCTTCGCTGCTTGACAACGACAATTTGCTACTATGTTGTTGTGACACTATATTTTGTTTGACCCTTCCCGATCTTGAATTAAAATGGAAAACACAAGCTGATCAAGCAACTTGTTTTCAAATTTTCAGACAGCATGATGACTACATAATACATGGAGAGCTTCAAGTAGCAAAACTTGACAATCGCGGAAATATGAAATGGAAATTTGGCGGTTCGGACATTTTTGTATCCACAGATAATCAAGAGGGATTCAAAATTGAAAATGACGGAATTTTACTCACTGACTTTGCTAAGACGAAATATAAAATTGACTTTGACGGAAATTTAATTTGGGACAAATAAAAAGATGAAAAAACAACAGGTACACGGGTTTGACGCCAGGCAGGAAACGTGTCAAATCCGCTACTCCTGTCGTTATGCTTCATTAGAAAGAAACTGTGTATGAATAAATTGGAAATTGTGCTCCTGGCTCAAAACTTTGTTTCAGAATTTGACGAGCTGAAAATCAGGCTCGATTACTCATTAGAAAGCCTGAACAGGTTAGAGGAATATCTTACAAAAACCATCAAGGATTCGAAACCCGTAAGAGGCTCATTTTTCTTTGAAAATACGGATTACAGGGTATTTGCATTGGGAGCATATCTCGGAGAGGTCATCAGGAGAAATTCAAAAGCTGTGAGGTGGAATACTGAAAACGCTGAAACACCGATTGATATAATCCAGGAAACACCGGACGGATCAAAAGCTCTGACCATAAACAAAGCTTTTAAACGGGTATATAATGGGCCGGATGATAACATACATCATTTTGCAGCTATAATGCTCCGGGAGCTTTTAAAATATAGCGGAGATATACCTTCTGACTTTTTCGATCCCGACGACGTAAGAATGAACGAATCCGGTGATTCTCCGGTTGCCATTTACTCAAAATCAATAATAGAAAATGGTGGAATAGTACATCAGATCTGCCACGAAAATGGAATTTGGTATTTTTTGGGTAGAGATGAAGATAGTAATGTCGAAAACGAAAACTACGTGTATCTATTTCTACATGAAGTTCAGCTGAAGCATCCGGAATTTGCAGGCCTTCTTGAAGCCCAGGATAGATTGAGAATCATCCGCCAGGACGATGGATCATATCGTCCACAGCTGCAGCATACCGGCCTGTTTTATGACAGTCATACCATACCGTCCTACCAGGGTGATATGAAGCTCGATATCATCCAATGGACCAGGTATAATTTTCGCAGGGTATCGGGATCGCTGTTAGCAGTTTTGATCGGTTTTATTTTAATGATCAGGCTTCACTGGCTTTTCGGCCTGGTATTTATCGGAGCTGCGCTGTATGCCATATGGTATTGGATCATGGCATATAATCGCTTCAAGGGGGGAGATGTCAACCCGGGAAAAGTAATCTCACTCAATCCCACCCTGGTCGCGGTTGCGACCGATATGAGAAAGTCTGGAGGCGATTATCCTGTCCTTAAAATAATAAAAACACGGCTTCCTCAGGAAGATAACGTGACAGGTAAGATCATACCGACTGTTGCTTTATATAATGATAATCCTCATGGCTATCCATTCTGGGCTGAATTCCATCCGGTACCTGTGATCCATGGAACAAGAAACAGGGATAAGATCAACCAGATTCTTAAAAGCTTTTCTAAAAGCAGCCTGGATACCCTGGAAGATTATATCCGGAAAGTGAATTTTAAAGATGCCGGCATATATAAAGTCGATGAAGAGAACAACAGCTGGTCAGATTTCAAACATGTTGATATATCAAAGGGCGTTGCTATGGAGAAGCCCCTGGAACCGCAGAACAGCGAAGCGCAATAAAAGCTGTGCTGTAAATCGTGGCGCCTGGCAATTCTAACGACTGAGTTATGACTATAGCCCGGAGTGTCTAAGGGGATCAAAAGAATACCGGGGTTACTTTGAGTTTCGACAGGAAATAAGCATCCCCGGATCACAGCCAGCTTAAAGGCACTTCTGCAAAAGAAAAGCCATGTTGTTTGGAATTATAAAATATTTTTCTTAAACTTGTGGCATAAACACCGTAAAAACACCATGTATCGTACAGCACCTTTCATTTCCTTATTTGAAATATCCTGTCCGTTATTGTACCGGATTGCCATGGGGCGACCTGTTTTGCCGGATGTCCGGGAATTGAAACAAGAGCGATAACCGCTTTTGTAAGTCGGCTATATTACGGTTTAAGAGCTGCACAAGGCTATGCGTGTATTTGTGTAGCATTATCGCATATGTATGACAAATGCCGGATGATCCGATATTATCCGGTCAAGATATTTAATTATTAAGTAACACAAAAATCTATAAAATTATGACGTATCGCGATAATGATGTCTGTATCAACCTATCAAATTTTTATGGCTTTTCACTTGTCAGAGGCAGCTATACCATAGAAAGCTATTACGTAACACCAGGACAGGATCCCGATGGTAATATCCATGCGGGACTGGTTTCTTCCTTTGGAAGTGATGGCAAGATGACCTTCAAAATAGGCAGGAAAGGTTCGGAGGATACAGCTAAATGGTTTAATGACCGCATCGCTCCCTCACAGACCACCTTCGGTCACTCTGCCGGCGAGCTGAATTTTGCATTCATAGGAACATTGAAATTAGTACTGACCGGCGATGTGTACGGAAAAAATGAAATAACCTTTACATTTTTGAATGTAGCCATAGCGCAGGGCCATGCCGGCGCAAGTAACAACTGGTGGTTCGGCGGGTCGAATTGTTCCAATACAGGAGGTAATATAGTAGCATGTTCTGGTAAAAATTCAAACGGGGCTGATGCTATCTTTAATTGTAAGAGAGGCGGAAACAGTGTAAATGAAATAGCCTTAGTACCTGCCAATATGACCTATCGTGATAATGAAGTCACGATCAGGCTATCCTCTTCTGATTATTCTCTTGTAAGGGGGAGCTATACCGTAGAAAGTCACTCCGTCACTAATGGCCAGGATCCCAACGGCAATATCTATGATGGGATGACAAGGTCATTCGACAATGAAGGTAAGATGGTATTTTATATCGGGCGGAAAGGTTCGGAGGATACAGCTAAATGGTTTAATGACAGGATTGTGCCCTCGCAGACTACCTTTGATCACTCTGCCGGCGAGCTGAATTTTGCATTTATCGGTACCTTAAAATTAACCCTCACAGGAGGAATCTTTGTTTCCGGACAGGAAACATTCACATTTTCTGATGTTGCAATTGCACAGGGCCATGCCGGTGCAAGCAACAACTGGTGGTTCGGAGGAACCCATTGCAATTATATGGAAGATCACAAGGTATCCTGCACGGGCATAAGCTCTAGAGGAGTGCAGGCTACTTTTCAGTTCCTGCGGGGCGGCAACGGGGTGAGCACGATTGAAGCGATCCCAATAACCATGATCGATACTGCCGACTGGATGAGCAAGCTCAATGACGGCACTAACCTGGATCAGATCATAATGCCAGGGAGCCATGACGCCGGCATGTCCGAGCTGCATCATTGTGCACCACCAGTCGGTATAGACGGCTATACACAAACTCAGAGCGCATCCATCGGCGGGCAATTGCTAGATGGAGCCAGGTATTTTGATATCCGGGTCGACTTTGATTATGATGAACTGGTTACCTATCATAGAGAAAACCACTTCTGGGTCGGGTGGGGGTGCAACGGGCAGACCTTAGTATCTGTCCTGGATCAAACCAGAGACTTTCTTTCCCGGTACAATAGAGAAACCGTCATTCTCAAATTCTCTCATATACGTAACGAATCCGGTCATGATCCCGCTGACACCAAACGTCGCATTGATGCATTATTGAATAATTACAGCGCATATATCTATAAGAATACATCGGCAAATATCAATCTCGCTAAAGTAAACTTAGGCCTGCTAAGAGGAAAGATGATCCTGGTTTTCGATTACAGCGAATACATTGACCCGGCCACAGGGCGCTTCCGCTACCGGGACGGCTCTTCGGCAATACCCGGCTCTAATCTGACAGTGTATGATAAATACAGCGAAACGGATGATTATAATACCATGAAAGACGACCAGCTACAAAAGTGGAGAAACTATGGCGGACTGGGTAAAGGATACCTGTTTCTTCTTTCTTGGACATTAACTCCCGGCCTTTCAAGCCCGACAATTGCAAAAATGGCAAAAGAGGCCAATTCCAGGCTGCCGGAGATCCTGTACAACGGCATTGGCACGAACAAGCAGTCCGGCCCCAATATTGTGTATATCGATTATGTCAATAACACCATCTCGCAATGTATCATATATTATAATTTCTAAATTAAAATCAAACGTATATTTTCAAAAAAGCAATGATTAGGAGGTATTAGCATATTTTCCTGAACGGGCATAATATAAACACCACGCCTGTAGCGGCACTTTCTATATCCACACCAAAGCTTTTGTATCCATTGTGTTTTAAGGCGCGTAATCCGGAGCGCTGACCATGGCAAAGCAAAGAAGGAAAAGTCGCCAGCTTCTATATGGTAAAAAAATAAAACATCTAAACTTTAATAAAATGCTAAGTATCAACAAAAAAATGGTTTTCGCTGCAACCCTGGCAGTGATGGCATACATTATATCCTGTACACAGGATCCATCTGTTCTTACAACTAAAAATACAACGGACAATGAGTACAATTCCGATGTAATAAATAATCCCGATAAATTTGCCTGGAACTTATTTATCGAAATTTCCAAGCCGGCTGATCCGAATGATCCTGGCGGTGAGATCGTGTGGCAAAAGGAGTGGGCCAATGCAGAAGATGTTTTTAATGACCCTATGAATAAACCGGAATGGTCAAAAATCGTCGGCCTCCCGCTGTTAAGGGATAAAACCAAAGGAGCGCCCTTACAACAGGAGGTTTTTAACCAGATGCTTGTCAGGATGAAGTTATCCACTGCACAAATAAAAAGCCTCCATAGCTTATCATCCTGTAAGGATAAGATGCCACCCGATTCACTTATCCGCAACGAAACCAAAATGAATAAAGCGGCATTTGATTTTATCATTGAAAACAATATGTACTACGCTGAAGGTGTCGAAGACCTTTACAATAGAAAGATAAAAATTGATGCGCCGATCGAGTCAAGAGAGATCAAGGCGATCTGGAAGCCGATAAAGCCAGAGGATAAGCCAAAATATCATTTCGTGGAAAAAGGAAATGAAATATATGGGCTTGTTGCCCTCCATATTATTACAAAAGATCTGCCCAACTGGACCTGGGCGACTTTTGAGCATAATGACAATGAGTGCCTGGCCGATGCCGAAAATGATCCAAAATTAAGATCTATTGACAGGTACGGAAAAAATGCAGACGGAACCATCTCCAAAGAACTAAAAGATGATTTTACTAAAAATGGAATGCCTGACAAGTGGTTAAATTACAGGCTGAGAGGTACACAAACGGATTTTACAAGCGCGACCGGTGAAAAGATAATTCTGGGCAATACTTATACCGAAAGCGGATTTGAATCGACATCGTCCTGTATTACCTGCCACTCAAAAGCAACTGTCGGCCCCAAACTGACCCGGGAACAAATGCCTCCCGGTTTGAAAGAAAAAGACATTCCCGACTATTTCAATCATTTGGATATTTTTGAAACAAGTAAGCCCGCACCGATCGGCAATCTGGGTACGCCCGACCCGGCCTGGTTCTATAATTACCTGCCTTCAAACCGTAAAGAAGTTAAATATATCCAAACCGATTTTATGTGGTCCATTCCTTTCAGGGTGAAAAGACAGGTCAAATACCCGGTTCAATAGCTGATAACACCGGTATGGCAAAAAAACGGGCTGATGTGCTTAGAAATATTATCTAGGATCTATGTTTCGTATACGCTGATCCTGCTGACCGTAAACCTCCGGTTTGCATCCTTGGCATCCATCTTCGCAGATTGGCGAATTATAGCAGCACAGCAGAGCCTGCACCGAACATGGAGAAAAGAGTAAAGCAATCTATCCCTCGAAATAAAAGTAAGCCTGCTATTGGAAATATAAAATATTTTTCCTAAGCTTGTATCATTAAACACCGTAAAACACCATGTACGAAGCAATACCTTGCATGCCCATACCAGGGATATTTTGGTTGATAATATTCTCTTTGGCTTTAAGACAGATCATAGTCTTTAATATATCTGGCAATTCCGTTAAGGATGGTTTTGACTATCAATTAAAGATTCTGTTTAAAAACCCCACAAACACAGCAGGCCGGCTTTGTATTTGCATGACTTTGTTGCATATATAAATGAGTTATGCCCAATGTTAATAGACCAGTCAAAAATGCTGAAAAGGACTCTAAACAAAGTAAGCAACGGGAAACCCGAAAACCGTTTAAAAGAGTAGGATAACCAAAACTTTAAAAAAATGGAAATCAAAGAACATCAATTGGAACCAAATCCGAGAATTTTGGAAGGTTCGAAAAATTCAGATGAAATTTACATTTCAATCGAAATTGGCAATGGACAAATTGGCGGTAGTCAAGTATCTCAAAATGAAGAATTATTGGCAAAAGGGAGATTGACTGAACCAACTTTTATTGGTAACGCATCAGACCTAAAGGACAGTGAAATAGAAGTTGAAACTAACATATTGGACGTGAATTCGTTTACTAATATGTGCGTCTTAACAACGAAATTTTACAATCAAGAAAATCAAGTGCTTTTTACTAGAATAGACAAAGGGGAAGCGCCTGAAAATGGAATTGCCAGTTTCAAAGGGAAATATATAATTAACCTGTTTACCATTGCTTTCTTTCTCCTGTTTACTACAAACCAGTTAATTGCTCAAAATGCGACTGATGAGATTAAGTTTCAAAATTTAGAAACACCTTCGTCTCCAGGTTTTATATTATTAGATAATACTCCTTCTTCAATTGAAAGACCTGTAACTCCACAAGGTTTTGGTGTGAGCGTTTTAGGCTTTTTTCAAGGAACTGGTGGGGCTATGGAATTTGCCCCTTTTTGGCTCGCTACACATCCAAAATTGACAGCAGAAAAAATGTATAAAAACAAGTTTCCAGTTCTTTACAATTTTTCAATTTCTGCAGCAACAGTTAAATCTGATAGTTCCAATTATGTGGCAGGTGGTTTTAGAACTAGATTATTTCAATCATATGGCAAAAGTAGTATTGGGAAATTAGACGCTATTAAAGCAGAAATAGAAGACTTACTACCCGATTTGAGTCCTCAAAATATCGAAAAAATCAAAAAACTTCAAACAGACTACTCTAACTTAATTTCAAAACCAATATTTACTATTGATGTTGCGGCTGCGGTTGGTGCTGGTTCTGTAACAAATTCATTTAGTGACTTAGAACTTAATAGGTGGGCAGCGTGGATGTCATTTAACTACAGACCAAAAGGAAACGACTTTTACATTACAGCATTAACAAGATATATAAATAATGAAAAGTTTGAAGAATATACTGTAACGGCTGACCTCTTGGACGTTGGGATTAGGCTCAATTATGACATAAATAAATTCTGCATTTCAGTGGAGTATCTACATAGACTTAATTTCACAAGTAAAACTTATTCTGATTTTAGAATCGCTGCTATTGGAAGTTATCAGATTTCAGATAACTTTTTTATCACTTCAACTTTTGGAAAGAACTTTACGGATGTAAACAACATAATTGCTATGGCTGGTGTGAACTTTGGTTTTTCAAGAACAAAAATAAAGGCTTACGAATAATTTAACTATTGGAGAAAATGGACTTAGTAAAAGAAACGCTGGGCATAACAACGCTTACACGCAAGTAGGGTTCAGTACTTTTATGAAATTGAAGTGCTAAAAATCCCCACCTGCGTGTAGCTGCGAAACATTATACGACACCCAAATAAAACCAAGGCAACAAGACAAGATTAAATTTAAGTATAATAATAAAATGAGAGGTATAATAAAATATTTCTTTGGTTCAGCTCTAAACAAATATTTAGCGTACATTACCGCTACAATATTTTTAACGGCGATAGGAGTAGGAATCCACCGAATTTTTTTTGAAGGAAATTATACACATTTCTATTGGAAGGGTTTTGACCCTGTTAGTTTATTTTTTGGTGCTTTTGTGTTTTTTATTTCTATTGTTATCACTTTAGGGATTCACAAAAATACCACAGAACAAAATGAACTGCAAGAAAAAGAAAATAAAATAAAGCAAAAGGAACTCGAGTCTGGCAATAGTTATATAAAACAAAAAACCGATGAAATTCAATCTGATATAAATGCTCTGCTTAAACAATATCAGAACATTGAAGTTGTTTCTAAATTTGAGGATGTAATGAAAGAATTAGAAAATTTATATACCACTACCATTAAAGCTCAACAGGGTGCTATTGAATACAATGGAACAAAGAGCGATACTGATATGCAATTAAAAATAATGAACCACACAGCATCTTTTGGCAGGTTATTGTGTAGTGATGTAGATGTCATAAAAAGTTATGCCTCTGATTTTAACGCTGTTGCTCAAGATAAGGATAAGCTTAAACAGCAACTTGAAGATATAAGACGAAGACAAAAAAACGTATATAATAAAATGAAGGAAGCTTTCACGTCTATTACTGATAATAACAATAAATTTTACATTACACTTAGTGCTTCAAAAGATATAAATGGGAAAGTGACAGATAATATTTGGAAGACAGCATATAACGAAAAATATCTATCCAAATTAGATGTTGAAAATCAAACCTCTTTGGTTTCTGATTTTAAACCCGACAAAAAATTTATTCAAAAAGCAGATGGTCTTTCTACTTTTAGCGAATATCTAATTGTACAAAAGCAAAAGAAACAAATTGAAGAATTAATAAAAATCTGTGAAGTTTATGATGCTTATTCTTTCAATATCCCCTTTCAAGCCTTTGCTACCTTACCAGTAGATGAAAATATTTTGAATGAAAAATTTTATAGATGTATTTTCTTTTTTATTAACGATAATACAATTGGGAAAGGGCTTCAGCTTTCCGCAATTTGTACAAGTAATATTAGTTTTGTAAAGAGCATATCTAAAGCGTTAGACGCTGAAAAAGCAATTTTAAAACCATTTAAAAGTGAGCAATAATTTATACATTAACCAATTAGGGTTATCAGACAACAAATTAATTTCTAAAATAGAAAAAGAAACTCTTATTCTCATAAATCATCCTTTATACACAAATATCAAAACAGACAATGATTTAAAAGTGTATATGTACAATCAAGTATGGTGTGTATGGGATTTTATGACCTTGGTAAAATCTATTCAAATCAACATTGTTCCACCTAATATTTTGTGGATACCACCAAAACATCCTGAACTTGGAGCATACATATATGAAGTATTATTAACAGAAGAAACAGATATAAATCATGATTCAGATTCTAATTCAAGTCATTTTCAAACGTTTTTAAAGGCTATGAATGAATCGGGTGTAGATACAAGTTCAATAGATTTATTTATAAAATTACTTGAGAGTGGATTTAGTTTTGAAACTGCGGTTGAAAAATGTGGAATACATAATGAAGTAAAAGAATTTATTTCAACTACTTTTGAATTTGCAAAGAGTGATTTGCATATTTCAACTGCTGTATTCTGTTTAAGTAGAGAAGGTGTTATTCCTGATATGTTTATGAATCTCTTGGCAAATATCAGTTTGTCTAATAATTACAAGATATTCAATTGGTACTTAAACAGGCACATTTATTTAGATTCTCAAAGTCACGGACCTTTAAGTATTAAACTTTTTAAAACAGTTGTAAATTCACCTCAAAAACAAGAAGAAGCATTACAAGCGGCACTCAAGGCCTTAAAAACAAGAAATAAATTTTTTGACCATATATTAAATTCGATTAATCAAAATAATTTCAAAAAATGAAAAAATTAACAATTTTAATACTCTCAATGATCATTTTGTTTGGTTGTAAAAGAACAGATTCTTCTAAAGTAGGAACTGAAACGCTACAAGATAAGGTAATAAATCGTGGGACAATCAGAGCCGCATATACAATTTACTATCCCGGCTGTATCAAAGACGGCAATGGTAATTTGAAAGGCGTGTTTATTGAGACTATTGAAAGAGCGGCAAAAGATTTAGGTCTAAAAGTAGAATGGGTAGAAGAAGTTGGGTGGGGGACTCAAATTGCTGGATTAGATAATGACAAATTTGATATGATTGGTAGTTCCGTGTGGGCAAACCCAAAGAGAGCGAAAGCTGCGACTTTGAGCATTCCTCTGTATTATAGCCAACTATATGTTTATACAAGAGCAAATGAAACTAAATTTGATAAGATAAAAAGTTATGACGAACTAAACAAAGAAGATTATGTTTTTACTTTGGTAGATGGAGGAACAGGTAAAGTAATTTGGGAAAATATGTTTTCAAAATCTAGAAGTATCTCGTTACCAGAAAATACAGACTTTGGAGTTTCGTTTGCTGATGTTACGTCTAAAAAAGCAGACTTAATTATTATGGAGCCTTATCAGGCAGAAAAATTTCTTGCAAATAATCCAAATTCTATTAAAAAACTAGGTTTAGGTATGCCTCTAAAAGTGTATGGAAATTGCTTTATGTTTAAAAAGGGAGAGTTCGCTTATAAACATATGCTCAATATAGTTTTGCAAGACTTAATAAATGAAGGCTTTGTAGATAAGTTACTCGAAAAATATGAAGAATACCCAAACAGCTTTCTTCGAGCTGACAAACCCTATATTTTGAAGTAGTGAATATGTTCGACATTCTTTATCAGTATAAAAATATTTTCCTTGATGGCTTATATGTAACACTAAGCCTCTGTTTCATTATATTCCCTATTAGCCTGATTTTGGGCTCTTTTATAGGATTAATCAGTTCAAAGTTTTCAAACTCAATAGGCATATTAATTAGAATATCCTCAATATTGGTTTCTTCTACGCCAATTTTAGTTTTCCTCTTTTGGATGCATTATCCATTTCAGTACATCTTCAATTTAAGAATTGACCCGTTTAATACTTCAGTATTTGTAATATCTTTAGTGTCCACATTTTTAATGTCTGATTATGTTTATAATTCATTTAAAAACTTTCCAACAGAATTAATTTCAACTGCCAAAGTGTTAGGCTTGTCAAACCTTCAAATTGCAAAAAAAATTCAATTTCCAATTATCTTTAGACAACTATTACCCCAAATTATAATACTTTTTAGTTTTATATTACAAGCAACAATCTTTTGTAGTTTTATTTCTGTTGGGGAACTTTTTAAGAAAGCTCAAGAGCTAAATGCTGATATTTTTAAACCAATAGAGTTATATTCCATTGTAGCATTGTTTTTTATATCAATTTGTTTATTAATTAACCTATTGTCTTTGTACTTCAAGAAAAAGTATAGTTACGATTTAAACAAATACTGATTATGATTGAATTAAGAAATGTAAGCTACACGATTAAAGAAAAAGAAATCATTTCTAATTTTAGTTTCAATTTTGAAAAAGGGAAATGCTATGGTTTAATAGGTTCAAGTGGCTGTGGAAAAACAACTCTAATCAAATTAATTTCTCAAATTTTACCAATAACAAAGGGGCTTATTAATTATAGTTTTGAAAACACCGAATCTAAAAGTAACTCACTACTTCTTTATCCGAATTTGACAGCAGTTTTTCAAGATTTTAGGCTATTCCCACATCTTTCAGTATATGAAAATATAATCTTGCCAATAAAGTCGAATAATTTTAATATCGATGAAAGTGCAATAAACAACCTTTGCTCTTATTTTAATGTGTCTTCTATTTTAGATAATAAACCGTATGAAATATCAACAGGACAAAGACAGAGAGTTGCTTTTATACGAGCAGTTTTATTGAAATCTAATGTCCTTTTACTAGACGAAATAACTTCTGCCCTAGATATAGAGTCTGTACAACTAATAACTGCCTATCTGAATAAACTTAAAAGCTGTGAAACAATTTTAATTATTGCAACTCATAGTATTTCTTTCTGTAAAAAAGTCTGTGAAGAATATTTATTCATTGATAAAGGTAAACTCAACTTTTCTGGTTTAATTAGTGATTTAGATGTACAGGAAAACACAACTCCATCAGATAGATTTAAGCAGTTTTTGAATTCATATTAAAGAAACCATATATTTGACCATACTAAAGCTAAAAGCATGACAGCTAAGAAGATCCTTTTGGGACTTTTGATTTTAGGGACACTAACCATTGTAGGCAACGAAGCATCCGCACAGACAAAATACCCGGGGCGGAAGCACACAACAAGCCACGGAGGAAAATACACTAACGGCAAAGGGAGCTCACACAAAGGTGGAAAGTATAAGAATCCAAAAACTTCGAATCGCTATGGAAGGCACAAACGCTAGATGACAGCCTGGATATCCCGAAATGAAATGTACCGTTGCCATCCTGCTCCTTTTCACGTTTTGTCTCACCGGGAAGACACAATCCGCTCTTTCACAGCGGGTGGAGCTGAAAAGGCTGGAGCTGGAAAACAAGTATCAAAGTGTCGGCTATTTTGATACGCTGACCTGCATCGCGACGGTATACGATGACGGGAAGATGAGCTATATAGATACGAGCGGGAGGCTGCTCCTCCCGTTTGGCAGCGAAACAAGGAATTTCAGTGACGGGTTCGGCATTTATTATGACGCCAGGGACAGCGCATTCAGGGTCATTGACAAGGCAGGCAATTCTATCAGGAAGTTTAAGAATATTCTATCCCTTCAGGGATTTAAGAAGGGGCGTGCTATCTTCAGCGCACCTGCCGGCGAGGCGGTAAGATATGGCGTCATAGACTTCGATGGAAATATAGTCATCGATAACAGGTACCCTTACATTGAAAGGATCTCCGACAAATATTATTATGTCAATAACAATAAGAATGGGGCGGGCATTATAAACACTGCCGGCGATACCATTATTCCTTTGGAATACAATATTCTCTATGTGGATACTTCCGACCTGCACTTTATCGGGCATAAAAAAGGGGTAGGATATGCCATTTTCAGCTCCTCCGGACAGGTAATCAAGTATTGGGGGAAAGAGGTCAATCCCGAATCGTCCATTATCGAAGGCGCACATTATTTCCAGAGGGATTCTGTCATCATTATTAAAAACCAGCGGTCCTCTCTCTATGGGGAAACCGCGCTTCTGAGTCTCTCCCTCGATACCATTATCCCGATGGGCAGGTATAAGCTGTCGACAATAAACGAGGGAATGGTCCGATATTGTGATACGGTAGAAATCGAAAAGATCGATGAAAGAGTCACTTCGATCCAGCTAAATCGGTGCGGATTTCTGAATACCAGGGGAGACGTCGTTATCCCGGCACAGTTTGACTATGCGCAATATTTTACGGAAGGGCTGAGCGCTGTCCGGCAAAACGATCAATGGGGATACATCGATAAGCAGGGCAGGGTCGTCATTCCCTTCCGGTTTGACTATGCGCTTCCATTCCGGGCGGGATATGCAAAGGTCAAAATAAACGACAGTTTTTTCATCATTGACAGAAGCGGCAACATCGTACTGAGATCAGGACCTTATTGAAAGACGGCAAGACGTAGGTGTAAGGCCGGCTCCTGCTGACCGTAAATCTCCGGTTTGCAGCATTTGTACCCGTCTTTGCAAATTGCAGCCACAACGACACAGGAATAACCGACACCGAACGTAGAAAAGGGCAAATCAATCTATGTCTTGAAAAATAAAAGAGAGCTAACCCTTGGATGTATAAAATATTTTTCCTAAGCTTGTATCTTAAACACCGTAAAACACCATGCACGAAGCAGCACCTTTCATGCTCACATTAGTTATACCTAGGTTGATACTACTCTTTATAACTTTAAGACAGATCATAGTCTTTGATACTCCTAGATATAACAATTCCATTATATATGGCTTTGACCACCATTTGAAGGTTTAGCTTAAGAGTTCAAATACAAAAAGAAAATCATAAATTCAATAAGATGAAAAAACAAATTTTCATTATCGCAATTGCAGTAGGTTTGTATTCCTGTGATAGCTCGTCTGGTACAAATGAAAATACAGAAAGTGCAGCAAGCACAGAGAGCACAGGAAACTTAGAATTTATTCCCTTAACTGATAAAAATGCAGTAGAATTAGAAACAGTTACCCCGCAAGAAATTGAGCGTATTTTGAAAAACAATCCTAGTTCTATTGAGCCACAGCACTTGATAAAAAAAGATTTAAAGAATAAATTATCGGAAAAAAAAACAGAAGAGCATAAAAATGAAGAGTTGCCACAGACATATAGAAATCGGACATTCATAAAACACCTTTCTTCATTGTCATATAAATTAGATGAAATTCCAGGTTATATTGTTCGGTATGACAAAAATATAAAAGACTATAAAATAGTCTCCCTTGTCAGATATGTAAAAAACAACGAATATCCTCAGTCAAAATTGATTGAGGATGGAATTATTTATAGTTCAAAAATCAACTCAGGCGCTAACTTTAATGGAACAGTTTTAATTGCTGGCTTGACAGTCGACAGTAAAAGTATAATGGAATTAATCATTCAAGATGTAATGTTGTCAATTGTTCCTGACACATTAATTTTAAAAGACGAAATAAAAAAAATTGCTCAAAGCATACCAACAATAGATAGAAAAGACTATTATTATATTAAAGGAACCACTTTAACTTTAGTTAATAATAAAAAATATAAAGAGCAGAAGTTTGAAGCAAAAGTTAACTCAACTTATGTAACTGCAAGTGGAAAAGTATATGCAAGCAATGACAGGTTTTCGAGGGAAAGGCTTATATCACTTGACTTAATTTCACTTGATGACATTTTAATAAATACAGATTTGATTCAATAAAAACAACTATCGATAATGGAACTTAGCCAAAACTGGTGGTTCAGTGGTCAACTCAAGTACAGTACTTTTATCAAAGTTTATACTTGGTGACAATAAGCTGCATCGGTCTCTACCCTCGGACAACTGAAAATAATTGTGCCAATTGCCAAGTTTAATAACATAGATTAAATTGTGAGGCGAACCAAAGTAAAAAGAATTAATAATTTAGTTAGCGGCTATTTTAGCTGAGAGCCCAAATCAACAAAATAAAAGAATGGCACTTTATCCAAACATATTATTTCATTTTACAAATAAAAATAGTCTATATGCTATTTTGACCAGCTCGTTCAAAGTTTCTTATGCAAGAGAAAAGATACTTAGCGGGACAAAGATAAAAGAATTTGCCGTTCCTATGGTTTCATTTAGCGACTTAAGACTTTCCGAATTGAAAGATAACATTGGAACATATGGTAAATTTGGAATAGGATTAACAAAAGATTGGGCAATTAAAAATGGTTTAAATCCCGTAATGTATGCTAGCAAAGACAGTTTATTCATAGAAAATTTTATGAAGGCAATAGAAGACTTCTTTAAAATGGTAATAGATTCAACTGACACAAGTGGCAAATATGAAACGGCTTACAACAATACAATAAACACGCTTCGTTACATAAAGAATTACAAGGGTGACTTAATCAGACCAAACGGAGGAACAAAAAGCGACTATGTATTCGCTAACGAACGAGAATGGAGATATGTTCCTCCGATAAGCAATGACATTTCAGCATTCATTCCCATAGACAGAATTCAGACATCACAACAGAAGTCTGAATTTAATGAGAAAGTAAGTCATCTTAAACTTAGTTTTAAACCAGACGACATTAAATATTTAGTTGTCAAAAAGGACAGCGATATTAACGCTCTTATCAAATATTTAAAACAAGTGAAGAACGGATTTTCCACCGACATTATTGACAGACTTGCAAGTAGAATTTTAACATACGAACAAATTGAAAAAGATGTATAAAAACAGCTGCACGAGTTAAGCGACAGTCGGGCTGACGTTCGGACGAGAAAGGTCCTGCGGATTTTCCCGTCCGAATGCTAACCTCAGAATCGTTAGCTGCAACTATCGAACTACACCGTAAACTTGAAACTTTTGACGAATGATATATGCTTATCTTGACTGGAATGTGTTTGACCGAATTGAAAAAAAAGACAATTTGGATGCAAAACAACGTGATACATTTTCCAAAATTGAACAGCTAATCATTGACAAGAAAATCGTTTTGCCATATTCAAATGCTCACATCAACGATTTACTAAGAGGACATGCAAATAATCCGACATACATTCCTAAACACTTAGAAACGCTCAGTCGTCTAACTCAAAACCTTCGTATCGTTCAGTATTGGGGAAACGCTCAGACTACTTGGCATTACAGAGGTGTTAATGAATTTTTCAATTCCGCACTAAATAACAAAGACATAACATCTAAACCGTTTACTGAATTGTTAGACTTTGACGAAGCTCAACTTAACCAATTAAAGGCAATACCTGTTCCCAATAACTTCAAAGAAATTTACAAAGCAAGTCCTATGTTCAATTTTATGTTCCCGAGAACAAAGATAGAAATGAACTTGCTTGCAATGTGCGAAGACTTGTATGACTTTTCTAATAACGCTAATAGAGACTATTCACTTTACAAATCGCTTCGTTCATATGTAAATCAAATCTATGCGAAATTGAAAAACCAGAAAATGTTGAAAGAGATTAACAAGGCGACAAATGACGTCCCAGTATATTTGAACATGGACGATGCTTGGGAACAGTATGTACCAAAGACGAAGACAAGTGACAATCCTGCATATCAAAAAATCACAGACACTTATCTCAGAATAGACTTTAAAGGTTACAAATCGGACGAAAGATTTGCCAATATGATTGATGACTCTTTACATGTTTTTTACGGTGCATATTGCGACTACTTTATCACAATTGACGACAAGTGCCATTACAAAGCGGTAGAGACTTATCACAAATTAGGTATTGAAACCAAAGCTCTAAAACCAAACGAATTTATTGGCATAGTAACAAATTGACAGAAAAGCGAAAATATGGCAGCGGTTAATAAAGGCAGGGCGAAATGCTTCGCCTCAACTTTTTTGCTACTTTGGGCTTTGGTTCTTTGTCTGAACGGTAATGGTAAAAACGGCCCAAATACCAAACCCCTACCGTCTATTGCAAATTTAAGCAGTAAAAACACCTGAAGCAAACATCAAAACAACAAAATGCATGACTTCTATCCGCTAACAGCTTTCAGGGCGTTATATGATGCTGACAAGACCTTTAGGGAATATGGTATCATTTCCCGGCAAACCCACTAACTACCAACAAAATATTGACTAAAACGGAACAGAACGGCTTCGATTAAGCATTAGAACAATGGTCGCATACTCCCTTACCAGTCGGGAGCCAAGGTCAAAATAAACAACAGGTTTTTCATCATTGACAGAAGTGGCAACGTCGTACTGAGATCAGGAGCCTATTGAGAGACGGCGTAGGGCGTAAAGATAAGACCAGCTCCTGCTGACCGTAGGTTGTACCTACGGTCCGGTGACTGCAAACCTCCGGTTTGCTACATTTGCGGCCATCTTTGCAAATTGTAGATTGGCGAGCCACAACTGCAAAGCCTTAGCTAGTACCGGATATGGAAAACAGTAAAGCAATCTAAGCCTTGAAAAATAAAAGAGAGGCAATCCTTGAATGTATAAAATATTTTTCCTAAGCTTGTATTATTAAAGAGCGTAAAACACCATGCACGAAGCGACACCTTTCAATCTCTCCATAGAAATATTGAATTCATTACAACGTTGGGGTGTCGATTGGCTAAAAAGGTGGCCCTGGTATGTGCTAGCACAAAACTCAACACCTAACTTTGGTTCGACTTGGTCAAGACATAACCTATGGATCAATTCTCTCAAAGACGAATTTTTGATAATGAATCCTGACAAAGCTATTACTGCAGCTGGCGGGCAAACATTAGGTGCATTAAATTATGGTAAAGACAAGTTGAAACTATCACCTGACTTTGCAAAATTCATAATTGGCAAAGTTATGACAATTAACGACAGACCATGAATAATACAATAGTAGCAATACTTTGGACGATTAGAAAGCAAACTAATAAAAAGCATTGCCAAAAGTGGGATTCAGAATGTTTCTATGACAGTCTTATGCTTAATCCAATAGTAGTGCAGGAAAGCCTGTGGCAGCGCCGAACCATTAGTAGACATAAAAAACAGAACAATGAAAATATTTATAAGTTGGTCAGGTGAAAGAAGCAAACAAGTAGCAGACCTATTAAGCAATTGGATACAATGTGTTTTACAGGCGGTGGATCCTTGGCTTTCTAGCAAGGACATCGACAGGGGCTCACTTTGGTTTTCTGAAATCACAAACCAGCTATCAAACACACACAATGGCATTGTTTGTTTGACAAAATCAAACTTAAATAAACCCTGGATATTGTTTGAATCAGGAGCTCTTGCAAAAGGACTTAATTCTAGCAGAGTCTATACTTTTCTAATTGATTTAAATCCTAATGATGTAAAAGACCCTTTAGCTCAGTTTAATCACACGGTACCAACTAAGGATGGCATTTATCAACTAGTTAGAACAATAAATCATAGTTTAGAAACCGACGCGCTTAAAGAGAATATTTTATCAAATGTATTTGAAACTTATTGGCCGCAGTTCGAAAGAAATTTTAAAGAAATAATAAAAAACACAAAAGACGAAGATGTAGTTATTGAGCGACCGGAAGAAGATATTCTAAATGAAATCCTTCAGTCAGTTAGAGGACTAGACAGAAGAGTAAGAACAATGGAAGAAATGGACTACATAATCAGAAATCAGCTTGTCCACATCGATACTAAGTATAATCCAAATATTTTGCGTCCTGAGAATGGTAAAAATCTACTAAGAACGCCTCTCGAAAAATTTAATATATCAATGAGGACTTATAATGCTTTGAAAAAGATGCACATTGATACAATAGAAGAATATCTAAATTCAGATAATCAGCGCTTGTCTAGTCTGAGTGATGAAGTGAGAAAGGAAATGGGAATAATTATCGATAAATATATAATATGAATAAAAGAAAACAGCAAAACGACAGCAAAGAGAAAAAATCGTCAAATACAGAACAAGGAACACAAATATCAAATATAGACGACCCAAATAAGAAGGATGTAAATAGTGAACATCAAAAATCTATGGACTTTTTTTTTGACTTAGATAAAAGTCTTTGGAATAATGAAAAAATAAGCCTTAAAACAACTAGATGGTTAAGTAGTAGTATAGATAAACAACTTACACTTGAGCAAGAAATAAATGATCTAAGAAAGAAATTAAGAGCGTCGTTTAATGAATTGGATCAAGTAACTTCTGATAAAGAAAAAAAAATAGAAGAACTAAAAGCGCTAAAAGAAGAATTACAATCTAAGGAAAAAATTAATCACATTTTATCGCGAATATGTGAAGAAGCAAGACAGAAGTTACTATCGGATAATAAATTCAGAGAGTTATTTGAAGATGCAAAGAGCTGTGACGCCGTCGTAGTTTCAATTGACATAAGACGTTCAACAGAATTAATGCTTAAAGCTAGAAAACCAGAATTATTTTCCAAGTTTATAACCGAGTTAAGTCAAAAATTAAGTGAGGTAATTCTGATCAACTTTGGTATTTTCGATAAATTCACAGGTGATGGAATACTCGCTTTCTTTCCAAAATTCTATAGTGGGGAACATGCTATTATTAGAGCCCTAAAAGCTTCTGAAGAATGTCATAGAGTTTTTGATGAGCATTATAAAAATTCAAGAGAATGCTTTAATGTATTTATAAAAGATGTTGGACTTGGAATTGGAATAGATTATGGGACCGTTACACTTGTAAATACAAGGAATGAGTTAACAGTTGTAGGAATTCCTGTTGTCTACGCTTGTAGAATGGGAGGAGCTAAAGCTGGTGATACTTTATTGAATCAACCAGCAAAAGAAGAGATTTCAAGGCTTTGCAATAATTATATTAAAGTTACGGAAACTGAACTCAATATAAAGAATGAAGGAATTGCCTTGGCTTATTTAATCGAGATTCATAAGTCATCTTTCGATATTCCTGCGCCTGAATGGACCATAGAAAAATAACCTGATGATAAAAAATAAAATGATTGTGTATAGCAAGATATTTAAAATCAAAAAGAAATAACAGACAAATAAAAGCACAGCAACTAACATAAGAAGAATTTGGCATAATAACCCGACACGCAAGCCAACGTACAAAAAATTAGCACGGCAAACTAAAACGTTAGCCAAAAATTTACAACAATAGACTATAATAATCAATGAGCAAACTTAATAATAAAACCAATTTATTAGACCATTCTAAAGCTAAAGTTAAATTGCTAGAAGAATATATAAAACGTTATTTAAATATAATTAGTAACGATAAATATACCGAAATTATACACATCCACGATTTATTTTGCGGGCAGGGTCTTTATGAGAATGGGGAACACGGAAGTCCATTAGTCGCTTTGAAACAGATAAGACAAGTTTATTTTGAAATAATAAATAAAAGAACACCTAAACAGCCTAAAATAAACTGTCATTTTAATGATATTGAGTTTTCTAAAATTGAAATTTTAAAAAACTCTATTAATTGTTCATCCTTACACTATCCAAACATTGGAGAGGTGAACTTAACTACAAATGATTATAAAGTTGAAGTTGAAAAATTGAAAGAAAAGTTCGCAAATTTCAAACATGAAAAAGCTTTTGTATTTATCGACCCTTATGGATATAAGGAATTAGTCGCAAATGATATAAAAGATTTGTTAGGCAGTCACAAAAAAAGTGAAATATTAGTTTGGTTACCTATTCAATTTATGTATCGATTTGCGGGAGAAGGAACACCTCCAACACTTAAAAATTTTATGTCTGATTTAAGGGTTGAAAAAGAAGCTCAAAAATCAAAAAATGTCTGGGAGTTTATTTTAATTTTAAAGAATGGGTTTCAGAACTTCCTCGGAAATAACTTTTTCGTTGATCATTTTTCCTTGAAAAAAGAAGAAAATGCAGTTTTTTGCTTATTTTTCTTTACCTCACACATAAGGGGATTTGAAAAAATGCTTGAATCAAAATGGGAAATTGATACAGAAGAAGGAAGAGGTTGGAAATACACTGGAAACTCACCAGGTTTATTTTTTGACCAAAAAACTAATGAACTTGAAATGCTACTCAAAGAATACATAAGAGAAGGTCGAAGATATAATTATGATGTTTATGAATTTACATTAAGAAAAGGTTATCTACCAAAACACGCAACAGAAATTCTTTCAAATCTTCAAAAAAATAAAATTTTGGATGTATTTTTAGCAAATGGAGAAAAAGCAAGAAAAAACTCTTTTTACATAAAATATTACAAACCTACGGATATAGAAAATAAAAAAGTTTACTTTACGTTAAAATAATATCATGGCACAATCAAGTATTGAATGGACAGAGATGACCTGGAATCCCACAACAGGTTGTGATAAGATATCTGCAGGCTGTAAATTTTGCTATGCCGAAGTCATGTCAAAACGACTTCAGGCTATGGGAGTTGAAAAGTATAAAGACAACTTTGAAGTACGTACCCATGAAGATGCTTTAAAAATACCTTATACATGGAAACAGTCAAAGGTTGTTTTTGTGAATTCAATGAGTGATTTATTTCATAAAGACATTTCCCTTGAGTTTATCAAGAAGGTTTTTACCGTAATGAATGAGAATCATCAACATGTATTCCAAATTTTAACAAAGCGTGCTGAAAGACTTTGGGAGCTTCATGATAAGCTCAAATGGACCGCAAACATTTGGATGGGCGTTTCGGTCGAAAACGAAAAGGTGAAGGATAGAATAGACTTTCTGAGAGAGACTAATGCAAGAGTAAAATTCTTATCCTGCGAACCTCTAATTGGGCCATTAACTACTCTCAACCTAGACAAAATAGATTGGGTTATTGTCGGTGGCGAAAGTGGGCGAAGACCAAGGCCTATGAAAGCAGAATGGGTCCTAGATATACAAGAACAATGTGAAAAAGCTGGAATAGCCTTCTTTTTTAAGCAATGGGGAGGTAAAAATAAGAAAGCATCCGGAAGATTATTAAATGGAAAAACTTATGATGAGATGCCTGAAATAGAACAGCAGCTACTGGTCTAACTCTTTTATGTAGAAAATATTAAAGCCAAAGATTCTTTTTGTTGGTTTTTAAACTATGATATATACCCCAACATTTCGATCCCTTCTAGAAGAAGCACAATTTACAAGGCAGATATTAGGAACAGGTGTTACCATGTTGAGAAAAGCTAATTATGCAAATAAAGGGTACTACTTTTCAGCCTTTACAAATATATCAACAGGTTTGGAACGGATTGGCAAACTGTGCCTACTTTTAGATTTCTACTTCAAAAATTCAGGGAAGTTTCCTGACGAAAAGAATTTAAAAAATAATATCGGACACGACTTGGAAAAGCTTTATCAGGCATCTAAGAGTCTGATAGAGGAATATGATATTACCTTTCATTTCGATAACAATATTGAAGACGATATTAGTTGCTGCATATTGAAGATACTATCAAATTTTGCCCGCGGTGATCGTTATTATAATATTAATTACTTGGTAAACAGCAAATTTCAAAACGATCCAATCCATTCCTGGCATAAAGAAGTCGATATAAAGCTTTACGATACAAGAGTATCGGGACGAATAAAGAAGAATATCGAATTAGATGCAAAAATTGCATACAATTTAATGAACTCATTCACGTCGGTGAAATATTATGGAGATTTTAGAGGTGAAATCTATGATATAGGGGCTGCCAGTTATTGGGCCGGATTTTCTAATGCGGTATCAAAATATCGTCAATTGTATGTATTGAGAATTATCCGGTATTGGGTTGAAATCCTTATAAGTCTGCAATATATGGCTATGCGCATAGGTAAATCTGAAATACCTTTTTTCTCCGAACTCTTCTCTCTTTTCCATTCTGATGACGCTTTCTTTTTAACAAGGAAAAACTACGATTCCCGGTACTAGTTACCTACCCCCTCCCCAACCTATCCACCAGCACCCGCAACAACACCAATACCTCGTTCATAAACTCCTTGTCAACCGTGATAACACTGTTGGAATGATTATCACCCGTACTTCCCACTCCAGGAGAATTTTCATTATCATGAACATTTACAAAATGAAAACCTTCAGACAAGAAAGCGTCGACTGGTATGTCGAGGTGAGTCGCCACAAGCTGCAGCTCTTCAATATTGAGCTGGCGGTGATCATTCTCTATATCCTGGTAGGTACGCAGGGATACGCCCAGCAGCTCGGCCATCGCCTCACGCGACCGGTTGCGGTATTCACGGAATAATCTCACCTTCTGACCGACCTTCATATAACAGGTTTCTGTTATACAAAGATGTGAAACATTTTTCACTTTCGCCGGAATACGGCAGAATTTTGCTCAAATCAGGCAAAATCCTGCCGGAATGGAGCAAAAAAATGTCTGCCTAAGGCCCGACCTTTACTTCGTCTTACACGCGTGATCCCAGACACACAACGCCCCGGCCACATACCATGCGGCAGGTGCGGTCTATTGCCTGAAGCCTTTATTTTTTGTTTAACGGATCTCCGGATCATTCAAAAAAAGTATAAGAACATGACTTCCTTTTCCTGTGCATGCCTGCGCGGCATGTCGATCCTCCTTTGCTGCTTCCTTACCTGTACCGTCCTGTACGGGCAGCAGGACATCGTGCTCACACCAGGCACGGACTACCACATCAGCTCCTCCTACATCCGTACCGGTACCGGAGCTTCCGTACCGGCAGCCCTCACCGACGTATCCGATCCCTACCTCCACATCCGCCTCACAAGCCCACGCCGCCGCATCAGCGTCGAGGTCGACCTCTCCTACTGCTCCGCCCCGGCCGTGGCAGGAAGGCACATCTTCGTCCTCGCATCATCCGCCGCTACCGCGCTGCCCCTCGTCAGCGCCTATGCTTCCGGCGCCGCTGTCCTGTACCGCCAGGGAGCTGTACAGCAGCGTATCGTCATACCCCTCGGCGACATGGAGACCGGCGAGATCGGCATCCTGGCCGATGCCCCAAACCTCATCAGCCAGGCCGACATACGCCTGCTCCTGCATGAGGAGGATCCACAGGCCGACGATCCCGGTCCGGGCCCGCACAGCGGCTATGAGATCAATTGCAGCGACAAAATCGATGACGACCGCGACGGCCTGGTCGACTGCTACGATCCCGACTGCACACCTTCGCTCGACTACTATTCAACCGTCAGCCCTTCCTGCCCCATCTGCAACGACGGCAGCATCACCGTCGGCCACAACATGCCCTCTTTCCGGCCGGCCCTCTATATCTCCATCGACGGCGGCCTCACCTGGAGCCATACGACACTGGGCTATCTCACCTTCGATCACCTCGCCGCAGGGACCTACGGCGTCGTGCTCTCCTACTTCCCGCCCCTGACCAACAATACCTGCCGCTCAGCCATGACCGAGGTGGTGGTCACCGCCCCGCCCCCGGGCTATAGCGGGCCATGCGCCAACGGGGGATTTGAAGAAGGCACCTTCTCCGGCTGGACCGGCGGTCTCGGCACCTACAAGCTCGACTTCAACACAGGCCAGACCCACCTCACTATTACCAATGACAACTTCGCCCTCAATGACCGCCATACCATCGTCGCAGCCAATCCCAACCTCAAAGATCCCTATGCCGGCGACCTCTTTCCCTTTATCACGCCCGAGGGTGGCTCCTATTTCGCCAAAATAGGCAAGGTGGAAGAGCCCGGCCCCGTGGAAGGGAGGGCTACCAGGCTCAAATACCGCTTCACCGTCGATGAGCACAACAAGGACTTCCGGTTTTACTGGGCTGCCGTTTCAGAAGCTTTTCATCAGGGACCAAATAGACTTGAAAATCCCAAAATTATCTGGAACTACAAAGATTTAACGACCAATACTGAAATACCCGGAGGGGATATTTTGATGGACCCAGCTCAAGACAATTTCTTTACCAAGTTGGAAGATGATCTTGTCTTCCGTGGCTGGACATGTGAGGAAAAAGATCTTAGCGATTTTCTTGGTCACCTCATGGAATTTGAGTTTATCGTGACCAACTGCAGTCCTTCAGCGCACTGGGCTTACGCCTACCTCGACGCCCTCTGCCTCGACAACAGGCCCATCGACATCACCTGCTCCCTCCACAACGAGAACCTCTGTAAGGGACAGCAGCCGATCGTCACCGTCACCGGTACCGGATTCAACCAGTACCGGTGGACCGTTTCCAAGATCAACGGCTCCGGCCAGCCCTACGACGTCCGCGATCTCGGATGGCACATCGGCTATGTAGTAGATACCGATGATCTCCTGGCGCAATACCTCGCCACGGGCGTGGCCGATGAATGCGTCGTCTACCGGTTTACCGTGGATGTGCACAACGACTGCGGCCGCCAGGGCCAGTGCTCCTTCGACCTGCGCTTCTCCTGCAGCGAGTACGACATCGACTACTGCGAGATCATGAAGGTCTTCGACGTGCACTCCAATCCGACCATCCATGCCGGCTTCGACTGTCCCGGCTGTACCTATTCCTGGTCACCCGCTCAATACTTCGGCAGCACCGCCGACCAGAAGGAGCCCACCATCCGGCTCTCCACCTGGGCTGACGGCGCCAATCGCGACTACTATGTCGTCGTCACCACGCCCGAAGGATGCGTCTACTACGACACCGTCATGGTCCGGCCACAGACCGTCACCCTCGAGAAGAACGTCGAGGTCGGGTACTGCAGCTCCGCCATCACCTTTACACTCGACTTCGGCTTCCCCATCGACGCCTCCGTCATCGACCTCATCATCCGTGACAGGAAGTACGGCATCTTCTATGAAGACGCCGTCCTCATCAGCGAAAGCAGCGACGGCCACCGCAAGACCTATACCGTCCATATCGACCGCAGTGTCCACGATGCGCAGCGCGTAGAGCTCATCGTCCGGTTTGTCAATGCCTCCGGTGACGAGATCTGCTTTGACCTCGACCAGGGAACCATCGAGCGTAAGTTCGACCTCTTCGACATCACAGCGTCCACCTATGACTGGCTGAGGCCCTGGGCCGTATATATTCCCAATGTATTCGAGCCTCTTTCGTCCGATCCCAGCCACAATACATTCTGGCCGCAGTTTATGTACTTCGATGACCAGGTCACCTGCGACTCCTTCATGTTGGGCTCCAGCGTCTATTATGCCCATATCAGCATCTTCGACCGGTGGGGAGCCGAGGTCTGGGACAGCGAGATATCCGTCGATCCCGCCTCCGGGCAAGGCATCGACGGCAGGCTCATGGCATGGGACGGGTATTATCTCGGGCAGCTTGTCAATCCCGGCACCTATGCCTTCTACTTAGAAATACGGTCATGCGCGTCCGCTGTGACCTGCGCCGAAAGCTGGAACTGTGATCCCGTGAACGAACGCCGCTGGTGCTCCGACGGGGTCAACGAATACCGCCTGATCGAAGGAGGCATCACAGTCATTTTCTGAGGACGCCGGGGAGGAAGGCAGCCGGCCCGTGGGCCGGCTGCCGTTTTTGATCACTTATTTTCCATACGGGGCCGCCTTAAAAAAATATAGCCGGTACCGGCCAACATTAAATCATACATAATCTAAAAATACAGAGCTATGAGCAACAAACCTTTTTTTATCCTTCTTCTCACCATCGCCTTTTGCCAGTCCTGCCTTGTCACACACGCCCAGCAGGGAGCGCGCTTCGGGGTGGAGATCCTGCCGGGCGCCGCCTTCGGCAGCCTCTCCGTGCGCCGCGATCCCCTCGCCCTCGACTATGGCCTCACACACCGCATCGATCCCCGCTTCGGCTGCGCCATAAGGCTGACCGCCGAATGGGCCCGCTCCCGCAGGATCACCGTCTTCGCAGGCTTCCATGCCGGCTACCAGCGCCTGCACTATGTCATCCAGCACCGCCAGAGAGGTCTCATCATTGCAGCGCAGGACGGCACCTGGTATCCCAACTACCAGGGCTGGCCCTATCTCAATGTCGGATCCCGCCTCACCTACTTCGACTTCGGCGCGCCCGCCGGCATCCGCTACACGCTCAGCAGGCGCTGGCGGGTGGACGCCGCCGCCCTGATCTCCTACGTACACATGGGCAAGGCCAGCGCACAGTTTGAAGAAAAGCCCCTGCGGCCCAACCAGCCCGACTTCGGGCCCGGCATACAGCGCGAGCACAGCCCCGTCGCTTTCAACATCGCACCCGAGCTCGCCCTCTGCTATCTCATCCCGCTTCCCGGCGGCCAGGCCCTCAGCGCAGGCATAGGATATTCCGTCCGCGTCTTCAACGATGAGCTGGCGCCTTACTATACGCTCTTCCGCCGGCAGACCGCCTTTGCCAAGGTAGGTTATGTCCTGCGGTAGCATCGCCCGGCGCTCCGGAAGCAGGCACGGCGGAGGGTTACATCCCTTGTCCGGCAGGGCTGTGCCTGCGCCTGCAGGAAAAACAGCCGATGGTATCCGTAAAGATGGCTTACGGATACCATATTTTCCTCCCGCTCCGTTAAATATCCGTGATTATTTTTCCATACGGCCGTTATATTATAACTTTGATATTATGAGTCCACACCTTACCGCTACGACCATTGTCATCTTCCTGTTTTCCCTGTGCCATCCTGCAGCGGCACAGCTACCCGCCAACAGGATCGGTGCTTACCACGGCATCCTGCTTACTTCGGTGCCGGGCGAAGACCTTGAAGAACTTTATAAAGGAGCCGGCTATACACAGTTTAAGCGATTCTATGACCAGGAAGGGAAGGCGGGATTCAGGACAGGTATAGGCTCCACTACGGGATTTTTCTATCAGCGAGCCCTCGACAAGAGCAGCAGTGTCAAACTCAGGCTATACCGCAACAAGCACAAGATCGTGTCTAAGCTGCTATATTACACACCAAGCCCCTTTCTGTACGAAAACGGCGGATCAGGAATGGATATGAACATCATGACCAGCGGCTGCAAGTTGAGCTATTCGCGCCTCCTCCTTAGTGTCGATAACAATATTTTCCTGTCGGCTGAAGCCGGTCTCGGCCTGGATATCTATTATACTTTTTTCAGCCATACTTATTATATTGCAAGAGATCTTTCTAATCTAAATCATGGATCTCTTTTTTATTTTCTCAACTTTAAAAAGATCCAGTTCGATCCTGACTATTTCAAATACACCCTGCCCGTCGGCGTGTCGGCTTCCTTCCGCGTATGGAAACAGCTCTTTTTTGACATCGACGCGACCTATGTATATATCACGAAGGGCAACTTTACCCATAAAGACGCGTGGTATTACTTCGAAGATCCCCTCCACACCTTTGAGCTAAAAGCGGCTATATCCTATGGTTTTTAGAATGATCATCATACTTACCCTGTCGGCCGGCTGCCTCTACGGACAGGGACACTGGAGCGCACGGGTCTCGCTCAGCGAAAACTTTATCAGGATCGTCGATAAGACCGTATTCCCGAACGACGTACCCGTATCCCATTC